>Ga0194132_10000579_pt1:12500-75157 | contig 75157 bp, 71 predicted proteins | sample TA2KigOf80mmetaG_FD_148612 | JGI IMG/M metagenome (GOLD analysis project Ga0194132, IMG submission 148612) | Freshwater microbial communities from Lake Tanganyika, Tanzania - TA2015054 Kigoma Offshore 80m | ecosystem: Environmental > Aquatic > Freshwater > Lake | place: Tanzania... | reverse complement strand
ATAAATTTGCATATTTAGTCAATAGTGAAATGTGTATTGCAATTCCAATAAATACCTTAAAAAATGAAGTTCAAAGTCGAAATTGGCGATTAAATATTTGTAAAAGAATTACAAATTATATACATGTACATAATGTACAATTAGGACATACAGCAAGTGATCAACTTGAAACGTTAATTTGGCATTTAGCACGTGGAACAAGTTTAAGTGGGTTAACGAGTTTAAAACATAAGCGCTTTGAACTTTACCAATCATATTTTCAGAATAGAACTCTCGAACAAAAATATTTTAAGACTCTAAAATATCAAGTTTATGGGAAATATAGTTCTCACCCATGGAATAGCAAAGTTAAAGTTTATAGAAATAATAAAAATTATTTTTTTATATATTTTAATAAAAAAACAATAATTATTGATCGATTATTAATTCAAAATTTGAGATCATCTATTAAAAACATACTTGGGAAACAAAAATTCCCATATTTTCATGATAAAACGAATTTTTGGATAAAATTTATGCGGAATAGAATTCGAATTATTATCATACCCTTACTTCGTTTTTATATATCACAAAATATTGATAGTAATAGTATAAAATTTCGTAGTTTAATCGAACAAGATGAAACTTTTTTAATGTATTTAACATACAATGTTATAAATGAATTTATTTATATAAACTCGAATTCTCGAGTACTAAAAAATAATTTTTTAAAATTACCACGCTCATTGCAATTTCGCTGTTTAAATTTTCTCCTAAAAAAATATACTACTAAACAAATCGATTTTTTAGTACTAAAAAAAATTTTAGTACTACTCTAATTTTTTGGGTCACCCGGGACTCGAACCCGGAACTAGTCGGTTAAAAGCCGAATACTCTACCATTGAGTTAGCAACCCCTATATAAGTGTATTGTATATATAAATTGTAATTTTTACAACTAAATCATTTCAATGGAAATATTTTATTTCCATTGAAATACTGTTAAACAACAAATGAATTTAAAATTCCTACTGCAAATACCAGAAGGAACCAAATACCAATTCCTGAAAATAGTGTTCCTTTATTTTCACTCCAACCTTCTGGAGTCGCAAATACAACTGGTACACCAACTACTAAAAGGAATGATACAACAACTAACGCAAATAAAGCTAATTGAAAAATAAGAAGCATAGCTTTGGTTTCCTTATTACTGTGAAATTTTTTAAAAGTTTACTACTGTTAGTATACCTGATAAGTAACTGAATTACTTTACCTTTTCAAATACTTTTAGAGAAACATATTTTTTTCAATCTTTTATTCAAAAATATATCATTCTTTTACATATTGACACTAAAAATACATTTTAGTATAGTATATAGTATGTGCGGATATTGCATAATGGTAGTGCCCTTGCCTTCCAAGCAAGAGGTGCGGGTTCGATTCCCGCTATCCGCTCGTTTCTGGCGGGTGTAGCCAAGTGGTAAGGCAGTGGATTGTGACTCCACCATTCGCGGGTTCAAACCCCGTCATTCGCCTATAATAAATAAATTATTTAAAACTTATTAAAAAACTTGAAGCCTCTTCAAGATATAGTTATACTAAAATAAGAAAGAAAATAAAAAATTTTTTATATTTCAATTGAATATTTATTCTAGATGTATAAAATCTATGGATCGATTATCGAAAAAAGTATTCATAAAAATATTTAAATTTTGTTACCTTACATACTATATAAGGAGTGTTACGCATGTCTGGTGCTACAGGAGAACGCCCTTTTTCTGATATTTTAACCAGTATTCGTTACTGGGTTATTCACAGCATTACAATTCCATCATTATTTATTGCCGGTTGGTTGTTTGTGAGTACTGGTCTGGCTTATGATGTGTTTGGAAGTCCAAGACCAAATGAATATTTTACTGAAGATCGACAAGAAGCTCCGCTTATTACCGATCGTTTCAATGCATTGGAACAAGTAAAGACATTATCTGAAGTAAATTAAGCGAGATTCATACATGACTGCAAGAAAATCGTATACTTATCCAATTTTTACTGTTCGTTGGCTTTCTGTACATGCATTAGCTGTACCTACAGTTTTTTTCTTAGGTGCAATTACTGCAATGCAATTTATTCAACGTTAAAAGCAAAGTGAGAGTAATATGGCGAAACCTAATCCCAACAAACAATCTGTAGAATTAAATCGTACCAGTTTATACTGGGGTCTTTTATTAATTTTTGTATTAGCGGTTTTATTCTCTAGTTATATTTTTAATTAAAAATTAGCTTATTACATAAATTTCGCTACAAATACTTTTTAATACTGAAAAAGTATTAAAAAGTACAATATATGATATATCAAGGAGATATATATATGTCTAATACTGGAACAACTGGTCGTATTCCGTTATGGCTTGTTGGTACCGTTGTTGGAACAGCGGCAATTACAATTGTAGGTATTTTCTTTTATGGTTCATATGTGGGTTTAGGCTCATCATTATAAACTAGAAAATTTTTACATTTGTTATACAACATAATATGTTTACTAGTATTATGCTCGTATTAATAAACGAGCATAATATATACTTTTTTATATACTTTTTAATGAGTATTTGGTTCTATTATTCGAATAGAACGAGAAATAGCACGTCTTGAATGTATACCCCAAGAGGAGTTTACTGTTGACGAATTTGATATATTCAAATTTGATTTTTTTAGAGTTTTTAAAAGATCTTCAATATCTGGAGTATATAAAACTTTATCTTTTAATAATTTAACGACTAATAAATCTAAAACTTGACGTTTGTTATTTAATAAACTTAACGCTTTATTAAAACTTTGTAAAACGAACGAATTCATTTGATAATTCTGCGAAATTTGCATTGGACTATTCCAATTGATTCCAGTTGAAAAAGGATTAAGTAAGTCATTTGTATGATAAAATTCATCTGGTGGAACCCATTCTAAATTTCTATCAATTTGTTGTGGATCTGGTAAATATAGACGATACCAATCTGAAAATATACGTGTTGCATATTCAAATTCATTTGCAATTTGTGCTTGCCAAATTGAGGTTTCAAAAAAAGTTTGTGCCTGGTGACGAATTTCAGTGTCAGATAAATCGGTTGTATGAGCAAATTGTTGACTTTCTTCACTTAAATTTGTTTCAATTCGTGAGCCTAAATCATTAAGAAATTGTGCTTTATCCAACTCTGAATAGTATTCTTTGTCATTAAAATTTGATAAAATTTGTGAATTTTTTCGAGTTACTAAATTTGAATCTGTTAAATACCATTTATTAACAAGTAGATCAATTAATTTTTGTGCAAAATCAAGATCTTCAATTCCTAAATCAGATACATTTAATTCCTTTGAATTATTTTGTAAAAAAAGAATTTCAGCTACTTTTCCTGCATAACAAGCAATAATACGTTCTTCTAAATCAATTCTTTGTGCAAATTTAAAAAAATGTTGTTGCAAATTTTTCTGAATTTGTAACGCACGGATATTTGATTTTCGTGGCCATAAGTGAGTAATCAAAACATTTGGGTGATTATTTAAAATAAAACTAATTACGAGTTTCCCAACCTGATAATATGCTATTTGTAACGTAGTACTATCATACTTACTTAGTCTTATCGATTGTTCAAATCCAATTGTAGTTGTACGCTCAATTCCAAATTCAATTGTTTCAACGGTATGATTTGTATTTTGAATAATTGCCGATAAAGTTGATTGATTCATAATACTGGCCAAATCTGCTGAACTATATCCAATAGTTCGATCGACAAAATAATCCCATGAAATCGTCGTATCAATGCCTAAGTTTTTACTATATAATTTAAGTATCTCTTTACGTTTTTCCGGACCTGGTAAACCCAATTTAATAATTCGATCAAATCTTCCTGGACGTACTACCGCTGGATCTAAAATTTCTGGACGATTTGTTGCACCAATAACAATTATTCCATTACGACCTTGAATTCCATCTAATTCAACTAAAAATTGCATAAGAATTCTTAATTTTTCCTTATGCATTTCTTGTTGACCAATATTTGATTGACTATTTTCAGTTTTATACTCAAAATTTGAAGTTGGAGACAACGATTCAAGAACTTCATCAGCACCCATTGGATTTTGTAATACAAGTTCACGTTTTTCAGCTAATGTATCAATTTCATCAATAAAAACTATACATGGGGCTAATTGGCGAGCTTCTTGAAATAATAATTGTAATTTTAATGCCCCCGATTCACCAGGTTCTAATAATGAACTACCAGATAATGCAATTACTGGAACTTTTGCTTCACCAGCAATTGCTTGAACTAGCAATGTTTTACCAGTTCCAGGGGGTCCAGTTAACAAAATCCCACGTGGAATAATTTTACTTAATGAAAAATTACGGCCTGAATTTCGTAAAAACCAAACAATTTCAATAATTTCCGGTAATAGATGTTTCATACCACCTATTTGACTAAAAGTTCGATCTGTTTGATTAATAATTCTAAAGCCTTTTTCTTTTTGACCCATTAAAATTTCAATTTCTTGCTTTAATTCTTCATCAACAAATCCTAATAACGCGACTAAATCTAATAAATAAACAAGTAATTCACGTCCATAGTTATCAGCTAATGCTTTTAATGTTCGAAAAATTAAAAATGCAAATCCAACTTGTGTTATAACAAGCCATGACTTACTAGTTAATGGTTCCCATAATGATGTAAAGAAAATTGATTTTTTCTGTAATGAAAAAATTGATGGACGGCTTTTATATAGTCCAGCATTAAAATACTTCAAACTATATTCATTATTTAAGTATTGAGAATGCTGTTGAATAAAATTAAAAAATAATGCTTTATTATAGATTTTAGGTCTAAATTCAAAATTTACATATTTTTCGTCAAATTTTATATTTGTAGATATACGTGATTGTAATATTGGTAATGAAAGTGTTGGATTTCCTGAATCAAATTTTAATAATTGTTTTGATAAACTCGTAATTGAAAAAAAAGGAAATTGAACTATTGAAGTATAGTCAAAAAAACTTGGTTTTGTATTAATAAAATTTCCAGTTTTAAGAATTCCAAGATTATTCAACCAATAATCAATATCAAAATTTTTATAGTCTTTCGTGTATATACTAGAATCCTTTATTGGAAAAAATGTTTGTAGATTTGTAATAGTTTCATTTTTAAACTGAATCGTTGATATTAACCAATTACGAAACTTCTCTTGTTGATTTAAATCTGAAAATTTCCAATCCAGACCGTTTTTTGTATCAAATATAGTACCCGGTCCATTATAATTCGTTTCAAAAGGTGAGTTTTGGTCAAAAATTAAATTTTCTATTTGAATAGAAACCTGTTCGTTCAGACTTTTTTCTGAATAAATGTTATTTGATACTGAAAAACTAAATGGAATTTGAATTTGAATACTATTGGTAATTAAACTAGAAGGTTTTAGTTTTGTTGAAAGATCTATATCTGGATAGATATATCCAGACATGGTACGTGTTGTAATAAAATTAGAAAAAAGACTTGAGTTATCTACTTTTTGTATTTCTGAAAAATCAATTAATTTAGACGATTTTAAAGTAAAAAAGTTTTGTATGAGATTTAAATTAACATTTGGTATCAAATCTTTTGATAAAAATAAATTTTTTAATTCAGTTATTAAAAGTTGTTTGTCAATTGAATAATTTTTATATTCAGATGTAACACTGTTAGTCCAATTTAAATACGAACTCGTATCTTTTTTAAGACCATAAATATATTTTTGATGTTTATTTTGATTACTATGAATGAAATTTTCTATCCCATTTCTAGTACCAGAATTTACATAGTTTTCTTGTTCAAATCTTAAATCTAAAAGTCCATCAATTTTTTGAGTCGGAGTTGAATAAAAATTTTGTAATTTAAATGGAATTGAATCAAATACTTCTGTATTTGATAATCCAATTGGATTATAAAAAAATGGATAGTTTGTATAGTTATCAGTAAATATATAACTTTTATAATTTTGTGTTGAGGTTAGTAAACGATGATTTTTACTTGTATTTTTAATTAAAAGAATACCTGGATCCCAATATAAACCTATTTGACTATTAGGCAAACGATGGAGCATCGTAAATGTGTGCCAATTAAAATTTTCAACTGAAAAATTTATACCAGGTAAATTTTTAACAAAGAAAAATTTTCTTTGTTCACCGAATAAATACTGCATTAAAAAATGATTAAAGCCAAAAATAAATGGTAATAAACTCAGAAAAATAAAAAAATTTAAGTCATTTTTTTGTAATTGCTCCCGAATCGTAAAACGATGTGATTGAATTTGTTCAATAGTTGGTTCCCAAATATATTTATATATATATGAGATGAAGTTCATGTTTGTATTTTGATTTGATAATTTTATCGTCATAAATTTATATATTTTAATCTAGTAGTAATGAATTATTTTATTAAGTATACATACTATGTATTATACATGATCTTATCTAGATTTTAAATTATGTGGTTCTAACTTTAGTTGGAATAGTTTATTCCAACTAAAAAAAAATTAAATTTTTTCAAATGTTGAATCTAGTATAAATGAGTTCGTATTTGAATTAATCCAATGAATCTGTGTTGCTTCGTTTGAAGCTAAATCAATAGCTTTTTCAATTGTTGAAATTGAATCAGTAGGAGAAGTTTGAATATTAAATATTTTTAATAAATCAATAAATTCTAAAACTAAACGTTTATATTTTTCATCTGATGGCGATTGAATAAAACGTCGAAATTGTTCTTCTTTAATTTTTGTCAGAGGACCGCGTTGGGTATATGGAATACTACCGCGAATTCGTAACGGTGCTTCTTTATATAATGTAATTGTTTCAGATAATGCTTGTTTTAAAAATGCACGTGGAACAATTAAATCTAATAAACCATGATGTAATAAATATTCAGATGTTTGGAAATCATCTGGTAATTGTTCTTGAAGAGTTTGTTCAATTACACGACGACCAGCAAATCCAATTAGTGCTTTAGGTTCGGCAAATATTAAATCCCCTAACATAGCAAAACTTGCTGTTACTCCTCCTGTTGTTGGAGATGTTAATACAGCAATATATAATAATTTTGCACAGTTTTGGTGAACATGTAATGCAGCTGAAATTTTTGCCATTTGCATTAAACTTAAAATTCCTTCTTGCATTCGTGCCCCACCGGAAGCACATATTAAAATAAGTGGTAAACCTTCTTGTGTTGCATATTCAATTAAACGTGTTATTTTTTCACCAACAACTGAGCCCATACTCCCACCCATAAAATTAAAATCCATAACACCCAATGCAACTGGAATACCATCTAATAAACCTGTTCCAGTTTGAATACCATCTTGTAATCCAGTTCGTTCTTGTGCTTCACGTAAACGTTCAGTATAAGATTTTTGATCCTTAAACTCTAACGGATCACCAGGTGATAAAGTCTCATTAATTGGATGCCATGTTTCATAATCAATTAAATGTTCAATACGTTCAGAACTTGTCATTTGTAGATGAAATCCACATCCAAAACAAACTCGTTGGTTTTCTTTTAAATGTTTTATGTATAAAATTACACCACAATGATCACAACGCGTCCAAAGTCCTTGCGTTGTATCAGAATCTGGTTTTTTATACTTCGGTGCATTTAAAAGTTTTAATTTACGCTGTTCTTCAATCCATGATAAGATCGACATTTTTAAATCCTTTTTTTTCTTATTAATATATAATACATATAGATCTATATCTAAAAATCTAGATATAAATCTATATCTAGATTTTTAGTTAATTGATTCTTTTTCAATATAAATAAATAATGATGCCATAGCAACAGCCGGAAATACAAGTCCGACTAATGGAACTAAAATACTTGGTAAAAGTTGTGCAGTCATATGCTCTTATACAATTCAATCTTATATAATAATTATATATATATATATTATATATATAAAATATATAAATAAAAATATTTTTTAACATATAAATTATAGGCCCTACCGGATTCGAACCGATGACCCGCTGCTTGTAAGGCAGCTGCTCTACCAACTGAGCTAAAGGCCTACTTTCATATGTTTCATTATATACTACTATAGAATTATATGCAACTATACATTTTTATGTAAACTGAATTACATTCATTGGAATTAAACCTGTTCCAGCTGGAATTGCTTGTCCAACAATTACATTTTCATGCAATCCGTGTAAAAAATCAGATTTTTTATTTAATGCACTTTTAATTAAAACTCGACTAACTTCTTGAAAACTTGCTGCTAAAAGAAAACTATCTGATTGTAATACACTTTTACTAATGCCAAGAACAATTGGTTCATATGTTGCTTCACGTAAACCTAATTTTACAATTTTTGTATTAAATCGTTTGATCCAATTGTGTTGAACTAATTCACCGGGTAATAAACCTGTTTCACCGGATTCCAAAATACGAACACGACTCGTCATTTGTCGGACAATAATTTCAATATGTTTTTCTGAAATACGAACGCCTTGATTTGAATAAGCACTTTTAATACTTTCAACTAAAAATTCTTGTGCTTCTAAAAAACTTTTCTCAACAGCAATCGACCAATGGTCATCATTCAAAATTTCTAATTCATGAACAAATGCACTACGAAGACGTAAATGAACTGTATCAGATAAAATTTCCCCACTTTGGCTTTCACGTGCTTCAAATAGTTGTTCAATTTTTGGAATACCTTGAACAATATCTTCTGTTTGTAAACGACGTGATTTAAGTGTAATAATAAGTTGATTTATATCAACAAAATCATTATGTTGAACATGAATAATTCCACGTGCAGAAGCTAAAATAGGTTTTCCTAAACGTAAAAGAATATAATTTTTTGATTTTTTTATAATTTGACCATTATAAATAGATCCATAATTTGGTTCTATTCTATCCCCCCATCGTATTAAACTTCCAAGAGTTTGTTTTATACAATTACTATTTTGAATTGATAATTTAATTATATTTGATGATTGTAAAAGTGAAATCAAAATAGAATTTTGTTTTGAAATTTTATATAAAAATTCACCAGAATGAAGTGAATAAATATTTCCAGTACAAAATTCATAAACTGGTGAAACCATATTGTTTAAATATGTTTTAAAGATCATTGATGATGAATATTCTAATGAACTTATATAGTAATCTATAATAGATAAACTACGATGAAATGTTTTTGGTATGAACTTAAAATTATATTTTGTATATGGATACATACTAAGGTTTTGAGTCAAATTTTTAATTTTTACACAAAATAAACTGGATTCAGTCCAGTATCCAGATACTTTTTTATCTAAAAATATACATTCTAGCTTTGGATATATACAAAATTTTAATTTTGTTACTTTTTGTTTTATTAAACATACATTTTTATTTGAAAAATATAATGAATGTAGTTTTTTTTGAAATTCAAATTTTGTAATTGAATGACGTACTGAAGCTTTTTCAATAAAAATAATATTTTTTGCGATTTGATTGGGCGTGTGACTATATCTGTGATATACATAAATCAAATAATTATTTTTCATTTGATACCAAATAAGTCTTCTAGCATATGTAGACTTTTGTATAACATTACATGTTGGCTTAGTGTTTAAAAATCCAGATTGAAATTTTTTCGTATTGATAAAATTAGATACATCATACCATTTATTTTTAAAGAGTTTTTGATCAATATCTATATATATCGATTTTGATGTCGTAATTCGAGTAAAATATTTTGGTATACTAAAATTAGTAACTTTTTTATCGTTTTGAATAAACTCATTTAAATACAATGTCGAATTAAACATAGATTCTAGAATCGGCCAAACACAAGAATTACTAGTGAAAAAATGAGGTTTTGAATAGTTATATTCGAAATCTATAGTTTTCGAAGTATATTGAAATGATTTATTTCGAATAAATTTTTTAGTAGCGAATACAATTTGCTCTGGTTGTGTTTCTTTTTGTAAAGGCGATTTATTTTCAAATTTAAATTGTATTCCTTGTGGAATATAAAAATTTTTAGTACTAGCTTTCGATTGTGTACAATTTTTATATAAAAATGAACTAATAAAAGTAGGTTTAAATACATTTGTATTCGCTTTTTGATCATACCAAAGAATTAAATTCTTTACGGATGATTTATATGGCTGTAAAAAAATACCTAAATTTTTATTTTTTGGTAGATAGTATATAGTATTTTTTTTTGTAAAATTTGTTTGTATTGATAGAAACAAACCTTTTTGCCCAAAGAGAATTTTTTTACTATCAATATAGAGTACTTGAGTATATGGTGAAAAAAAGGAATATTTTGATAATACTGTTTTTTTTGAAACTAAATCACCAGAATTTACAAATGGGGTTTTAATATGAACTTCTTGTGTTTCTGAGGTTGCTAGAACCCAAAAACTTCCAATTTTTGACATGCGTCTAACTTCAGAAAATCTTGGTAAACTAACTGAATTTAAAGATACTAGTGAGTCCATTATTTGAGGTGTATCAACTACAATACGTTTTTCTTTCTCAATAATTAGATTCATTGCTTCATAAAAAATTTGTCCAGTTAACGGAGAATAGACTGGATGACTTGATTCAGGTAACTGTTGTTTTGTTATATGAATATATGACGCTTGGGCTAGTAACTGTTTATTTTTGATATATTCACCATTTTTTACAAATAAAATACTACCTGGTGGAAGTTGATTTTCTGTAATAATAAAATTATGAATTTGATTTTCTAAGTTTGTGACTTGTAATATACGAGCATTTTGTCCACTTGGTATATATTTCACCATATATACAATTTTTCCGTTCGGTGTTCGAACAAAATGACCAGGTATTGAAGTCAAAAAATTAACTTTTCCCGAAATTGGACTATATATTGGTTTTAAAGCTTGATCAGAAAAAACTCCTACTCCTCCAGTATGAAACGTTCGCATTGTTAATTGCGTTCCTGGTTCACCAATAGATTGAGCTGCAATTACACCAACTGCTTCACCAATTTGAACCAGATTACCGGATGAAAGATTGGATCCATAACATAGTTGACAAATTGATGTTGCCGCAGCACATGTTAATGGTGATCTAATTAAAACTGTTTTTTGTGTCTTTGCAATTAATGTTGCAGCTTTTTCTGATATGATGTCATTTTTTAAGTACGAAATAGTATTAGTAATATGAATTGTTTTTGCTAAAACACGTCCAATTAAAATATTTTCTAAATGTATACCTTCAACTTTTTTATATTTTTTTGTTTTACAATCATGAATTGAAATAACTGCATGTTGAGCTGAATCGACAAGTCGTCTTGTTAAATAGCCTGAAGTTGCTGTTCGAAGAGCAGTATCAACTAATCCTTTTCGTGCACCATAACATGAAATTAAATATTCAGTAATAGTTAATCCTTCACGAAAATTACTTTGAATTGGAAATTCTAAAATAGCTCCTTGCGGATCAGCCATTAATCCACGCATTGCAATTAATTGACGAACTTGTGAGACATTTCCACGTGCACCAGAAAACGCCATCATATAAACTGGATTCACGGGATTTTTAATTTTAAAATTTTGAATAGCTGTTTGACGTAATGCATCACTTGTTTGATTCCAAATTTCAATTAAATATTGTGTTTTCTCAACATTTGTTAATAATCCACATTCAATATATTGATCAATTTGTCGATTTTCAATTTGTGTTTTAGTAATTAAAACTGGTTTTTCTTCTGGAATATCTAAATCTTCAATTCCAAGTGAAATACCAGCTTTTGTTGCATAGTAAAATCCCGAATTTTTTAACCGTTCTAAGAATTTTATTGTTTCTCGTTCACCGTATTGTACTAAAAACCACGAAACTAAGTTTTTAATTTGATTTTTATCAAAACATGTATTAAAAAAAATTGGAATTTGTGTTTTTATTTTTAAGTTTTTATTCATATGGTGTATAGCATATATTTATATATATTCATTTATATGAATTAATTGATTCATTAATACTCGTCCAGGCGTTGTTCGATAAAATTGAGTATGTACTTTTATACCACGAACTTTTTTTGAAATACTATACATATCAGTTCCATACTGATACTGTGTACCAATTTTATCAATACGAATTTCTAAGGGTTTATTCATATCTTTTGATACTTTACAATGTACTAACGTTTGAATCGAACCTGACCACTTTAACCAAACAGGTGTATGCAAATGAATTTTATTATTCGTATAGTCAGAAATTATATTTGATATATTAAAATAATAATATGTTGTACTATTTGTTTTATAGAGTTTTCTAAAATTTTTATTTTTTACTAATGTTAAATAATAACAGCCTAAAACCATATCTTGAGTGGGTAATAATAATGGTTGACCAGATGCCGGTGATAATAAATGATTACATGATAATAAAAGATTTAAGGCTTCAGCACGTGCTGAATGCGAAAGTGGAATATGAACTGCCATTTGGTCTCCATCAAAATCAGCATTAAAGGCAGGACATACAAGTGGATGTAATAAAATAGCTTTTCCATCAACAAGTTTTGGTATAAATGCTTGAATACCTAATCGATGTAGTGTTGGTGCACGATTTAATAAGATTGGATGACTTTGTAAAATTTCACGTAATAATGTCCAAACAATTGGCTTTCTTTCAATAATAATAGCTTTTGCACCAATTGTTGTGAATGCCATACCTTTATTTCGTAAACGTTGAATTAAAAACGGTTGAAATAATTCAATTGCCATTTGTTTTGGTAAACCACATTCATGGATTTTTAGTTGTGGTCCAACTACGATAACTGATCGACCTGAGTAATCTACTCGTTTTCCTAATAAATGTTGTCGAAAACGACCACGTTTTCCTTTTAATGCATCAAGAAGTGATTTTGTTACTTTATTTGATTCAACTTTTCCTGTTTTTAACAATGCATCAATTGATTCTTGAACTTGACGTAAGTTATAACACCATGAAGCCCAACTTCCACTTAATGCAGTATCAAAAATAGTAAATTTTGTTTGATTTATTAATCGACGATTTCGAGTTAACACTTTTCTATATAGACTATTTAAATCTGAAATAACAAGTTCTCCACGTATCGATGTTATTGGTCGTAATCCTGGTGGTAACACTGGTAAATAACTTAAAATCATCCAAGCTGGTTGAGTTTTTGATATATAAAAATCTCGAAAATAGGTAATTCGACGCAATAATTTCTTTTCAAGTTCTTTAAAACGTGTTATTTCCAATTGAATTTTTAATTTTTCAAATCGTGATACCCAAGCTTTTTCATTACGATCTTTTAAGAAATTAATTGATTGTTTTACTTCTAAAATATCAAGTGCAAGTTGTTGTTGCAGACCAATTAAATCATAGTGTGATAAAACTTTTTGAAATACAATTCCACCAGTTTGAATTGGATAATAATTTAAATGACTTGGAATTGTTTGTTGGCTAAAATTTTGAGTTTTATTATTAAAAGAGTAATATGGATTGAGTATGTCAACTGTATTTGGCTGTTGCCAAATAAACAATAAAAAATTTTGTAAATCTTCAACTTGTCGCCATGTACTATCGTAACATATTCCATATACTTGAATATCAACTACTTGGCTATATTTTTGTTTTATTAATGATACTTTTGTTTTTGAAAGATCAATTTTCTTTTTAAATAGACGTGGATACATTACTTTTTTTGAATCCATCCAAGAGTCTTTTACTCGATTTTCAATTTCTTTTTTTGAACTAAAATATTTCAATGTATTTGGAACTGAAATAAATTCAGTTCCATATAATACACTTTGTAATTTTTTATTCGGCCAATTTAAACAGAGACCCAATGGGGATGGCTTTTGAATTGAATATAATGTATGAGCCATCGGTTGTTTTAAATGAATATAACCCATTCTATAACGTCGAACAAGAGATTTCGTTCGTTCGACACCACAACGTGGACAAATACCCGCAATGCTTTTATACGTTTTTTTTCCACATGCACATGTATAATCTATAATTGGACCAAAGATTTTTTGACAAAATAAACCATTTGGCTCTGGCCTTAATGTTTTATAGTTCACCGTTTCCCAACTGGTAACTTCTCCAACAATTTCACCAGTTGGAAGAAAACGTTCGGCCCATGATTTAATTTCTTTTGGTGATGCTAAACCAATTTGTAATTGCTGAAATTTTCGACCACTTTTTTGATACATATTTCTATACTTTATTGCTAAATACCTCAATATCTTGAGATTGAAATGATTTTAATAAGCCACTTCGGGAATCAAGACCAAATAATTTTAAATCAAAACATAATGATTGAAGTTCTCGAATTAAAACACGAAAGCTTTCAGGAGTACCAAATTCAATAGATTGATTTGTATGAATTTGAAAAGCTGTTTCAACTCGACCTTTAACATCGTCTGATTTTACTGTTAAAAATTCTTGTAAAATTGTTGCAGCACCATATGCTTGTAATGCCCAAACTTCCATTTCACCTAAACGTTGTCCACCATTTCGTGATCTGCCACGAACTGGTTGTTGAGTAATCGCGGAATATGGTCCAGTTGAGCGAGCATGTAATTTATCGTCAACTAAATGAACTAATTTTAACATATATGTACACCCAACTGTTACTGGTTGATCAAATAGTGAACCAGTTCGTCCATCGAATACTTTATACTTACCGGGGTGGTGTGGTTCAAATAACCATGGATTTCGAGTTTTAATTGAAGCTTCAAATAATTTTGAATATACAAAACTACGCGACGCTTCAGAACCATACTGTTCATCAAATAGTTGTATTAAATAGGATTCATTTAAATATTCACCCGCTAATCCTAATAAACACTCTAAGATTTGACCAACATTCATTCGTGATGGAACACCAAGCGGATTTAGAACAATATCAATTGGACGACCGTCTGGTAAATATGGCATATCATATTCAGGAATAATATTTGAGACAATTCCTTTATTTCCATGACGTCCAGCCATTTTATCACCTACTTGAATTTTACGTTTATGAAGTAATGAAATACGAACACGTAGGATTGCATCTTTTGGTGCAATCGCAATAACTTCTGATTCTTTAGCAGGTAATATATGAATATCAAAAACGAATCCCTCAACACCTTTGGGTACACGTAAACTTGTGTCACGTATGTTTTGTTGTTCATTTTTTAATACTGATGATGAACTATCACGTTCCATTAAAACATTATATAATTTTTCATATTGTTGTTGAACAGATTGTATTTTTGGACTAGTTGGTGTAATTTTGCCAACTAAATAATCACCTTCCGTAACCCACGTACCAATTGGAATAAAACCATTTGATTGCAATCGTTGAATTCTTACTATCTCTTCTTCTGATTCCGTAAATTCAATTGGAATTTGGTTTGTTATTTGTTCTAATCCATATTGTGTATTTTTGACTTCAATTTCATAATGATCAATATGAATAGATGTAAATAAATCATTTTTCACAAGTCGATCACTTATTAAAATCGCATCTTCAAAATTATAGCCCTCCCATGGTAAATAGGCCACAAAAATATTTTTTCCTAATGCAAGTTTTCCATTTGAGCTTGCTGCTCCATCTGCTACTATATCAGATTTTTGAACCCATGAACTCAGTTTAGAAATTGGTCTATTATATTTAGCAGTACTTTGATTCGTTCGATTATAATTTTGAATTGGAATTTGTTTAAAACGATTAGTTGCATATGTTTGGAAATTTAAACTACTATTTCGATATCGTGTTTTTGAAAATAGTACATCAGATTGTCTTAAAAATAAGAAATTTGAGGATTTACGTGTTGAAACAATTTTTGTTTGAAAATATTTTTGTTTTTTACAAAAAAATACATTTTTTGCAATTTTATTTGGTTGAAAAAGTTGTATTTCATGTCCATTACTATTTGTAATATAGCCAGATAGTGATGTATGAAGTGAATGTTGAACATCCGAAATTACTCGACTTTCTAAACCTGTTTGAACATAAGGTGCTTCAGGTTTAATTAATGGAACAGCTTGACGTTGCATATTTGATCCCATTAATGCTCGATTTGCATCATCATGTTCTAAAAATGGAATTAAACTAGTTGCAATTGAAATCATTTGATTTATTCCAACTGATTGGTTTGTAATATCGGAATAATTTGCATAATCAAATTTCCAGTTTTTTCTAGTTGGTAATTTTGATTTTGGCAACATTAATGTATTTGAATGTGAAATATCTGCTGGTGCAACAAAAGAATTTGATTCAGTAAATGAAATTGTATAAAGTGGATTTAAAAATTTTTGAATCTGTCCTTTATAAACTTGAAAAAAAGGTGTTTCAATATGCCCTAATTTATTAGTACGTGCAAATACAGTTAATGAATTTACTAAACCAGCATTCTGTCCTTCTGGAGTTTCAATTGGACATAAACGACCATAATAGGTCGGATGAATTCCACGAATTTGGATAGTAGTTTGTTTACTACTCACACCACCTGGTCCTAAAACGGTAATACGACGTTTATGGGTTATTTCAGCTAGTGGATTTGTTTCATCTAAAAATTGTGATAAAGTACCACTTGTAAAAAATGTTTTCCATGCTTTACTAATACACTTTGTTAAGTTTGATTTTTGTAACTTCCAAATTATTTTCGAATCATTTTGAATAGATAAATTTAGTTTACGACTCATTACTAATTCAAATTCACGTAAACCACGTACTAGTTGGTCTTGTAATAATTCCCCACAACCACGAATTCGTTTATTTGATAAACTATCAATATCATCACCTTGAATTTCACCGGCCACTAATTTAAGTAACGCATTTGTTGCATACACTAAATCATCACCTGTTAATAATGTATTATGGAGTAAAATAGTACTATTAAATTTTTGTCTAAATTGTTGTCGACCTATTTCACCTAAATTCCTATTTTTTGGATTCCATAAAATTGTATTAAAAAATTCAATTGCTGTTTCAGTAGTAACAATTTGATCACGACCTAATGTTGTATATTCTTGAATATGAGCATAAATATATCGTATCGCTTCAAAACGACTTTTTGGATGAGATTGTAATCCAGCACGCTCTAAAATACGACCGTGACGTGTCTTTTCATATCCTTTTTGATCACGAACAAAACTAAATTGTAACATATATACATGTTCAATCCGAGAATATAATTCTGATAATTCAATACCTAATGCTTGTAAAAAAATAAGTAGAGAAATTTTTCTACGTAATAAACGTGTTGTAATCCAAAGTCTATTTTTTTTATCAATTGTAATATTAATCCAACTACCTTGTTGAGGAACAATTCGAATTGTTGGGACACGTGTACGAGAATCTTTTGGCAAGATATATACACCAGGATTTCGTACCATTTGATGTAATACAACTCTGGGAATTCCATTAATAATAAAGTGACCAGAAGATGTCATGAGTGGTAAAAATCCCAATGTTAACCACTCAGTTTTTGGTGTATCCCATTGAGTATTGGAAATAAGTGCTGGTACATAAATAGTTGAGCCGTATGTTTTTCCAAAAAAAATGGAATTTTGTTCATTGTCATCTGGACTTCGAAATTGAAGTCTATCTGGAAAAAATTGAATAGTTAATGTACTTGAGCCATATGAACATTGTAATGGATTATTTTCATGTAATGTTTGTTTAATACCATGTATCAAAAATTTTTGATAACTTCCATATTGAAATGCAATTAAATCTGGAATTATTGGTATTGGAAAGTTTGATTGGGAACTCATTATATTAGTAATACTATTTGATTCAAATCTCTGGACCATAATTTATAATTTGTTATACTAAACATATAGTCTCTATACTTACTGTAGAAAATTACAGAATGAAATAGGTTCGATATTCTTTATCCAAAATTTGTGGCGGTATAGCCAAGTGGTAAGGCCGTGGATTGCAAATCCTCTATTCCCCAGTTCAAATCTGGGTGCCGCCTAAAACTGTCTTAAAAGTATTTTATTAAAAAAAAAGAGATTCATTATTCTCATGAATTATTCAACCCATAATGTTGCTACTTTTCAGTCCTGGCATGATTTAAAGTTAAAAGCTCATAGAAAATGAATCTCATTTAACATCCTATCATGATGTTCATATATTGTCGATTTTAAATATTTTATTTATCCCAAATATGGGATAAATAAAAAAATTGATTTTTACGTTTCTTTAAAAGAATCCAAGTGTTAACGAAATATCAATCGGTAATGCTGCACCAATTCCTAACCAAATAGCTGTAACTGTTCCAATTAAAAATACAGTCATTGCTACTGGGCGTCTAAACGGATTTTGAAATTTATTAATACTTTCAATAAACGGAACTGTAATTAACCCTGCTGGAACTGCAGCCATTAATAGTACACCTAATAATTTATTAGGAACTGTTCGTAATAATTGGAATACGGGGTAGAAATACCATTCTGGTAAAATTTCTAATGGTGTTGCAAATGGATTTGCTGGTTCACCAATAGCTGCTGGTTCTAGCACTGCTAAACCAATTACACAAGCAAATGTTCCAAAAATTACAACTGGGAAGATGTATAATAAGTCATTTGGCCATGCTGGTTCACCATAATAATTATGGCCCATACCTTTAGCCAATTTTGCGCGTAATACTGGATCTGAAAGATCAGGTTTTTTTGTAACTGCCATAACTAAAAAATATTGTGTTTTATAAGAAAGTAGTATCGAAAAAAAATATATATATTTCGATATGGTTTTCAATTATCTGAGTAGATTTTTTATAGAGGTCCTGAAATACCTTGTTTACGAATCATTAAGAAGTGCATTAGCATAAATACAGCTGTTAATAATGGTAATACAAATGTATGTAAACTATAAAAGCGAGTTAATGTTGCTTGTCCAACACCAGCGCCACCACGTAATAATTCTACTACTCCTGATCCAATAACTGGAATTGCATCTGGTACACCTGTTACGATTTTTACAGCCCAATAACCAATTTGGTCCCATGGTAATGAGTATCCTGTTACACCAAATGATACTGTACAAACAGCCATAATAACACCTGTAACCCATGTTAATTCACGCGGTTTTTTAAAACCACCTGTTAAATATACACGAAATACGTGTAAAATCATCATTAATACCATCATACTTGCTGACCAACGATGAATTGAACGGATTAACCAACCAAAATTAACATCAGTCATAATATATTGAACTGAAGCAAAAGCTTCGGCTACTGTTGGACGGTAGTAAAATGTCATTGCAAAACCAGTTGCAACTTGTACTAAAAAACATGTAAAAGTAATCCCACCTAAACAATAAAAGATATTTACATGTGGTGGAACATATTTACTTGTAATATCGTCTGCAATTGCTTGAATTTCAAGACGTTCTTCAAACCAGTCATAGATTTTTGACATATCAATGATATTCTATTTACTAAATTAAATGTTAATTATAACATTTTTTATTAACCACAATTAGGCTGAATTTAAAATTATGAATTTTGTGACCATTTTGTATCAACAGCAACTTGATCAACTAGACCATAAACTTTTGCTTCTTCAGCTGACATAAATTGATCACGATCCATATCACGTGAAATTCGACTTAATGGTTGTCCAGTTCGTTGAGCATAAATTTGGCCAACTTGACGTCGAATTCTCATAACTTCTTCAGATTCGGCTAAAACTTCAGAAGCTTGCCCTTGACTTCCACCTTCTGGTTGATGAATCATAATACGTGAATAAGGTAATGCAATACGTTTTCCCGTATCACCACCGGCTAATATGAATGATGCCATTGAGGCTGCAGTTCCAACACAAATTGTTGTTACTGATGATTGAACATAATTCATGGCATCATATACTGCAATTCCACATGTTACTGATCCGCCAGGTGAATTAATATAAAGATATAATCCTTTATTTTTGTCTTCTGAATTTAAATACAGCATAATCCCAATAAGTTGATTTGCTAATTCATCATCAAGTTCTTGACATAAAAATAAAACACGTTCACGATATAATCGATTATATAAGTCTACCCATTGTGCTGATGGTTCACCAGGTAAACGAAAAGGTACTTTAGGTACTCCAATTGGCATAGTATTTTTTCTAGTCATTTTATTTTCTTTATTTTAAAAATAAATAAAGAATAGTATATATATACTATTATTATATAATATAATTCTTATTAATACAAAAAAAAATGAAAATTTTATAAAACATATATATAGTATTAGTATATGCTATACTAATGATAATAACTTATAAAAGTTTTTTTAAGCTTAACTGAAAGAAAGTAAAAAATTAATTAAAAAACAATTGTTATGGGTCTTCCTTGGTATCGTGTTCACACAGTTGTATTAAATGATCCTGGTCGTTTAATTTCTGTACACTTAATGCATACTGGATTAGTATCTGGTTGGGCTGGTTCGATGGCATTTTACGAATTAGCAGTTTTTGATCCGTCGGATCCAGTATTAAATCCAATGTGGCGTCAAGGTATGTTTGTATTACCATTTATGACACGATTAGGTATTACAGAATCGTGGGGTGGTTGGACTATTAGTGGTGAAACTGCAACAAATCCTGGCTTATGGAGCTATGAAGGTGTTGCTGCAACACATATTATTTTAGCTGGTTTATTATTTGCCGCTTCAATTTGGCATTGGGTCTATTGGGATCTTGAACTATTCCGTGATCCTCGTACAGGTAATCCTGCATTAGATCTACCAAAAATCTTTGGTATTCATTTATTTTTAAGTGGATTATTATGTTTTGGTTTTGGTGCATTTCATGTAACAGGTTTATTTGGTCCTGGAATTTGGGTATCAGATCCATATGGTATTACTGGTAGTGTTCAAGGTGTTTCACCAGCATGGGATGCAACTGGTTTTGATCCATATAACCCAGGTGGTATTGCTGCGCATCATATTGCAGCTGGAATTCTTGGTGTTTTAGCAGGTTTATTCCATTTATGTGTACGACCACCACAACGTTTATATAATGGTCTACGAATGGGTAATATTGAAACAGTTCTATCAAGTAGTATTGCTGCTGTATTCTGGGCTGCTTTTGTTGTAGCTGGTACTATGTGGTATGGTTCAGCAGCAACACCAATTGAACTTTTTGGTCCAACTCGTTATCAATGGGACTTAGGTTTCTTCCAAGAAGAAATTGAAACTCGAGTTCAAACAAGTTTAGCGACAGGTAAATCAGCATCAGAAGCCTGGTCTGAAATTCCGGAAAAATTAGCATTCTATGACTATATTGGAAATAACCCAGCTAAAGGTGGTTTATTCCGTGCTGGTGCTATGAATAGCGGTGATGGTATCGCCGTAGGTTGGCTTGGGCATGCAGTTTTCAAAGATAAACAAGGTAATGAACTATTTGTTCGTCGTATGCCATCGTTCTTTGAATCATTCCCAGTAGTTCTATTAGATAAAGATGGTGTTGTTCGTGCTGATGTTCCATTCCGTCGTGCTGAATCAAAATATAGTGTTGAGCAAGTAGGTTTATCAGTTACATTCTATGGTGGTGAGCTTGATGGTGTAACATTTACAGATCCATCAACTGTTAAAAAATATGCTCGTCGTGCACAACTAGGTGAAATTTTTGAATTTGATCGTGCAACATTACAATCAGATGGTGTATTCCGTTCAAGTCCTCGTGGTTGGTTTACTTTTGCTCATTTATGTTTTGCACTATTATTCTTTTTTGGTCATATTTGGCATGGTGCGCGTACAATTTTCCGTGATGTATTTGCCGGTATTGATGCTGATTTAGATGAACAAGTTGAATTTGGTGCATTTGTTAAATTAGGTGATACATCAACTCGTCGTCAATCAATTTAATTTAAATAAATTCATCTCAATCAGTTTTAGTATATGAATATAATTGAATCGAATCGTTTAGAATATAAACGTAGTCGGATGTAGTATTTGTATACTTAATAAACTGCATACATAGGACTTATTATGGAAGCATTAGTTTATACATTTTTATTAATTGGAACATTAGGGATTATTTTCTTTGCAATTTTCTTTAGAGAACCCCCACGTATTATTAAATAACACAAATACCTATTTATAATATAAAATCGGGAATATAATTATATTCCCGATTTTAAAAAAAATATATCTTTTAATCTTCATGTTCTTCAAAAGGATCACGAAGTTTATTTGATGGTGGTCCAAATCCAACATAAATGGAATATCCGGTTGCACTTAGAAGTAAACACCATAAAAAAATTGCAAAGAAAAAAGCTGGACTTTCCATAAAGTGTATATGAGTTTAATAAAAATAAATAGTAGACATATATAGTATACCATATCTAGTAGAACTAGATCTAAATAGTAAAAACTATAATAAAACTTTTTGATTTAAACATTTGTAGGATATAATACTAGTATAGTAGTACTATAATAAATATATATAGTCTAGATACAGAAAGTAAAGAGTAAAAAATAAAAGAAAGTATGGCTACTGGAACTACATCAAAAGTAAAATCAGTAAATCAAGATTCAGGATTAGTAACTCCATTAGGAACATTGCTAAAACCATTAAATTCAGAATATGGAAAAGTGGCACCAGGTTGGGGTACAACAGTTGTAATGGGTATTTTTATGGCATTGTTTGCTGTATTTTTAGTAATCATCTTAGAAATTTATAATAGTTCAGTAATTTTAGATGATGTTACAATGAGTTGGAATTCAATGGGTAAATAACAACTATTGGAAATTACTCGATAAATACGAGTAATTTCTAAGTATATATACATACTATTGAGGAACTATATCCATATAGTATTTTATACTTATTCATTTTTTTAAGTACTATGTAATTGATATAGTACAGTATATTTGTTTGATTGGGGATAGAGAGACTTGAACTCTCACGATTTAATAAATCAACGGATTTTCAGTTTTGAAAACTGGACTCTATCTTTATCCAAAAAGACAAAAGTTCTTGGATAGCTCCCGTCGAGTCTCTGCACCTTTTAAAAAATTTTAACTTGGCTCAGGATTGCTTCGAAAAGTTCCCCTGAATTTGAGAGCTGACACATACTATATTTCTGTAGTATGGCTCAATATGGACCCTTTAAGTCCGTTGCGTCTACCAATTCCGCCATATCCCCGATACTTATAATAAGTATACCATATACTTATATAAGTTGATAATACTCTACTACTGTAGTATACTGTATATATAGAACTAAAACTTTCGGGTCGATGTCCGAGTGGTTAATGGAGGCGGATTGTAAATCCGTTGGCTTTGCCTACGCTGGTTCAAATCCAGCTCGGCCCATAAATAAAAATAAAAAATACTCTATATTCGATACTATTTACTGGGAATATATATTCACCCAGTAAATAAAATTCTAGTTAGCAGTATTACTAGCTGTTTTTACATATAAAATTAGTAAAAATGACGTTGGAATAATAATAAATAAAGCTGTTGCAATTAAGCCTAAAATGTTTACTTCCATGAAGAGTAACTCCAAATAATATTAAAATGATGTATTGAATTCCTCAACGACTTCATTAGTATTTATACTATATTGTATAGTAAAATCAATAAAAACAAAAAGTTTTTGACTATTTTATTTTTTACTATATAAATTCGGAGAAGGGGGGATTCGAACCCCCGGTAGTCTTTCAACTACGTCGGTTTTCAAAACCGATGCAATCAACCACTCTGCCACCTCTCCATTAAACTAGTAGTTCTAATAAGGGAGCGGGTAACGCGATTCGAACGCGCGACATGCACCTTGGCAAGGTGCCGCTCTACCACTGAGCTATACCCGCAACTATATATATATATATACCATATATATCATTGCTATGCAATGTGTAATAAATACGATATTATCAAAATATTGACATATTACTATTTCTATAGTATTTTATTATTGAAGGTTTAGCGGAGTAGAGCAGTCTGGTAGCTCGTAAGGCTCATAACCTTAAGGTCGTAGGTTCGAATCCTACCTCCGCTCAGGTTAAAAATACTAAACAATTGACAATTACTATAAAACCATTTACTATAGTAAATGTATGTGCAGCCCCCATCGTCTAGAGGCCTAGGACATCTCCCTTTCACGGAGGAAACGGGGATTCGAATTCCCCTGGGGGTATAAAATATTTTATATTTTTGTCTACTATTGCCAGTAGACAAGAATTACATAAACTTATACAATTAGATAGTAAATAGTCTATTCGATACATACGAGAGAATGAATCTATTTCAATAGAATATATTCTATTTTTAGAATATTTAAAAATATTAAATACTAAGGAGCACATATATGACTCGTGTTAAACGTGGAAATGTTGCTCGAAAAAGACGTAAAGAAGTATTAGATTTAGCAAATGGCTTTCGAGGCTCATCATCGCGTCTATTTCGTACTGCTCAACAACAAACTATGAAAGCGTTACGATATGCATATCGTGATCGTAAACAAAGAAAACGTGAATATACAAGTTTATGGATATCACGTTTAAATGCAGCAGCTAGACAACATGGAATGAATTATAATTCATTACAATATAAATTAAAAAAATCAAGTATTAATTTGAATAAAAAAGTATTGAGTCAAGTTGCGATTCGTGATCAACAAGCATTTAACCAATTAATTACATTTATTCAAACTGCAGATACAAATATTTAATTTGTATACGAATCAGTGAATGTCATAGACATTATTAGTGCTTTGCACACAATGAATCCCATAAGCATTATTTGTGCTACAGCACACAATGTTTGATTTCATAAAATGGAAGGAGATCATATCGATGAATCAAAGTAGAATTGGAAAACGTAGTGGAAAAATGAAACGAAAAGTCGTTCCAGTTTTAATTGCAAAAACAGGTGAACGAAAAAATTGGAATAGCACTCAACCCGCTCCACGTTCAACAATTGACTATAAAAATACAAAATTATTAGTAAAATTTATTAGTCCACAAGGAAAAATATTACCACGCCGTGCTACGGGTTTAAAAGCTAAACAACAACGTGCAATGGCTATCGCAATTAAACGTGCTCGTATGAGTGGTTTATTACCATTCGTTAATTTAGAAATTAATCAATAATAATAAAAAAAGAGTCTTAAACAATCAAAAATACTACCAATTTTTGTCATTTTCTGAGACAATACAATAAATACAGTTATTTAAAATTATTTTATCACGCCTTGTAGGACTTGAACCCACGACATCAGGTTTTGGAAACCTGCGTTCTACCAACTGAACTAAAGGCGTTTTTCGGGATGACAGGATTCGAACCTGCGACCTCCTGTTCCCAAAACAGGAGCGCTACCAAACTGCGCTACATCCCGATACTTTCGTACAGGTACTATGTTTATAGTACATAAGGTGAACAAGTTTTTCAAGGACTTATCAAGTATTAATTTATGGTTTATAGAGCTACTATATCAATTAAGTGATATAAATAATTTATTGTCTTTTTTTTGGAGAACTACTTTATGAAAGATTTCACAACATACTTATCAACAGCACCCGTTGTTGCTCTTGCAAGTCTAACAGTTGTCGCAGGTTTATTAATTGAGATTAATCGATATTTTCCTGATGCACTTATCCTTGCATTTTAATTTGAGATTTTCATGTTATTTTTACTACAACCTAATTATATAATTAGGTTGTAGTAAAAATCGAAACTGTATTTATTGAGAATATTTTACTTATAATCAAAATTATTATGCCAACTATTCAACAACTTGTTCGTTCCGCACGAATAAAAATAACAAAAACAACAAAATCTCCAGCTTTAAAAAGCTGCCCTCAAAGACGTGGTGTATGTACACGTGTTTATACAACAACACCAAAAAAACCCAATTCTGCACTTCGAAAAGTAGCCCGCGTTCGTTTATCATCAGGGTTTGAAATAACAGCATATATTCCAGGTATTGGTCATAATCTACAAGAGCATTCAGTTGTTCTTGTTCGAGGAGGTCGAGTGAAAGATTTACCTGGTGTTCGATATCATATTGTTCGTGGAACACTCGATACAGCTGGTGTAAAAGAACGTTCACAAAGCCGCTCTAAATATGGTGTTAAAAAATCTAATTAACTAAAAATAAAAAAAATATTTTTTATGTCTCGTAGACGTACCCAGAAAAAACGTAATGTAATGCCAGATCCGATTTATGATAGTCGTCTGATTGAATTAATTGTTCGTCAAATTATGCGAAAAGGAAAAAAATCTTTAGCATACAAAATTATGTATGATACTATGACACAAATTGCTGATACAACACAACAAGATCCACTTGTTGTAATTGAACAAGCAATTCGAAATGCAACTCCATTAGTTGAAGTCAAAGCACGACGTGTTGGTGGATCAACATATCAAGTTCCATTAGAAGTTGTACCCGAACGTGGAACAGCACTTGCTATTCGTTGGATTTTAGCATCTTGTCGATTAAAATCTGGTCGACCAATGACATCAAAATTAACGAGTGAATTAATTGAAGCTTCAAAAAACTCAGGTAGTGCAATTCGTAAACGTGATGAAGTTCATAAAATGGCTGAAGCCAATAAAGCATTTGCGAAATATCGTTTTTAGTATCAGTATACTACTATAAATCAAGATCAAATTATTAAATTTTTTGAAAACAATATACACAAGGAAGTACAAATGGCACGTGAAAAATTTGAACGTAAAAAACCACACGTAAATATTGGAACAATTGGTCATGTTGATCACGGTAAAACAACTTTAACAGCTGCTATTACAATGGCACTAGCAATGCGTGGTGGGGCAAAAGGTCAAAAATATGACGACATTGATTCAGCACCAGAAGAAAAAGCTCGTGGTATTACTATTAATACTGCACATGTTGAATATGAAACAGAAAATCGTCATTATGCACATGTTGATTGTCCAGGCCATGCTGATTATGTAAAAAATATGATTACTGGAGCAGCACAAATGGATGGAGCTATTTTAGTTGTTTCAGGTGCTGATGGTCCAATGCCACAAACAAAAGAACATCTATTATTAGCAAAACAAGTAGGTGTGCCCAATATTGTCGTATTTTTAAATAAGGAAGATCAAGTTGATGATCCAGAACTACTAGAATTAGTAGAATTAGAAATTCGTGAAACTTTAGATAAATATGAATTTCCAGGTGATGATATTCCAATTGTTTCAGGTTCAGCATTATTAGCATTAGAAGCTTTAACAGAAGGAAATCCAATTAATCCAGGTGAAAATAAATGGGTTGATAAAATTTTTGATTTAATGGATCAAGTTGATTCATATATTCCAACACCTGAACGTGCAACAGATAAACCATTTTTAATGGCTGTTGAAGATGTTTTCTCAATTACTGGTCGTGGAACAGTAGCAACAGGACGTGTTGAACGTGGTTCAGTAAAAATTGGTGATACAGTTGAATTAGTTGGATTAGCAGAAACACGCTCAACAACTGTAACAGGTTTAGAAATGTTTCAAAAAACATTAGATGAAAGTGTTGCGGGTGATAATGTAGGTGTTTTACTACGTGGTATTCAAAAAGAAGACATTGAACGTGGTATGGTACTTGCGAAACCAGGTAGTATTACACCACATACTGAATTTGAAGCTCAAGTTTATGTATTAACAAAAGAAGAAGGTGGACGTCATACTCCATTTTTTCCAGGTTATCGACCTCAATTTTATGTTCGAACAACTGATGTAACAGGAAAAATTGAATCATTCCGTGCTGACGATGATAGTGAAACACAAATGGTAATGCCAGGTGATCGAATTAAAATGACTGTTGCACTAATTCAACCAATTGCAATTGAGAAAGGTATGCGATTTGCAATTCGTGAAGGTGGTCGTACAGTTGGTGCAGGTGTTGTAAGTTCAATTATTAATTAATAGCAAGATTGTATATCTTTTTCATACTTTTATCGAGATACAAAACTCGATAAAAGTACTATCAAAATATTTTAATATTTATATATCCAAAAAATAATATGACTAAACTCCATGAAGTTGTTCAAAATATTCAATCTGGAATAGTAAAGGATACTATTCCAGAAATTAAAGTTGGAGATTTAGTACGAATCGGTGTTGCAATTCAAGAAGGAAATAAAGAACGCGTTCAACCTTTTGAAGGAACAGTTATTGCACGCCATCGAGCTGAATCAAATTCAACTATAACAATACGTAAAATATTACAAGGAGTGGGTGTTGAACGTGTATTTCCAGTTCATGCACCTTGTATAACAAGCATTCAAGTTTTACGTCGCGCACAGGTTTCACGTGCAAAATTATATTATTTACGTGACCGAATTGGTAAAGCAACACGTTTAAAACAAAAATTTGAAACTTTACCTGAACCATGGATGCAAACGGAAAAATAGAATATCCAGTACATTTTTATGCAAAAATCACTCTATTATACTGTTCCAGGTGCTCGACGCTTTAGTAATTATTTATGGGGTCTTATTTTAAGTATTGGTGGAAGTGGGTTTTTATTAACTGGTTTATCAGTTTATTTTAATAGTCCACTTTTACCAAGTATTAAACTTGAGACAATACAGTTTTTTCCTCAGGGATTAGTTATGTGCTTTTATGGAATCTTAGGATTATCTCTAAGTATATATATTTGGCTAATCATTATATGGGATTTAGGACAAGGTTTTAATGAATTTAATCTTGAAAAAGGTGAAATTCGTATTTTTCGATGGGGATTTCCCGGAAAGAATAGACGAATTGACTTACACTATTCGATTGATGATGTACAAAGTATTCGTGTTGATATTCAAGAAGGGTTAAATCCAAAACGAGTAATTTATTTAAAATTACGTGGAAATCGAGAAATACCTTTAACACGTGCTGGTCAACCAATTAGTCTTCAAGAATTAGAAAATCAAGCAGCTGAATTAGCTCGAGTATTACAAGTTTCATTGGAAGGGATTTAATTTACTATATATCGATATGGCTAAGCGAGCAGTTGAACAAACTGGATTAATTCCAAGATCAATTATTCGAACTTTTGAACGATTTAAGAAACAACTATTTCCAGGTTCGGAAATGTTAGTTATTCAAGAATTTCGAATATCAAGATATCAAGTTATCGTTTCAATTCAGTGTTTATTTATGTTAATTTGTATTCCAATATTCATAAATATATGCTCAAAACATTTTATTATTACTCCATGTGTTGAATATATTTGGAATAAACAAAATACTGAAATTTTTTTAAATATTGAGCAACAAAAATTAGCGTTATCTGAGTTAAAACGATTTGAAGAAAAATTATATTTTGAAAGCCTAGTAATGGATGGAAATGTAGTTGATACATTTACCAAAATCCCATTTGAAAATCAAATGAAACAAAAAACAATTGAAATAGCAAGCTTATATAATCAAGAAAGTATTGAAGCACTGAGTAACTTATTTTCTGATTTTTTAAGTTTAAGTAGTTTAGCAATTGTTTTTCTAGTTATGAAAACTCAATTAATTATTTTAAAATCATTTTTAGCAGAATCATTATATAGTTTAAGTGATACAACGAAATCATTTCTATTAATTCTAAGCACAGATTTATTAGTTGGATTTCATTCTCCACGTGGTTGGGAAGTTATTTTAAAATGGGTTTTTTACCATTTTGGTGTCCCTGAAAATGAAGATTTTATGTCTTTATTTGTTGCAACATTTCCTGTATTTTTAGATACAATATTTAAATATTGGATTTTTAGATCATTAAATAAAATTTCACCTTCAACTGTTGCTACATATCATAATATGATCGAATAAGTTGTTTAACTTATTCGATCTACATAATTAAACTTTTAATATTAAAATAGTACTATTAATATAAAAAATATTATGTTTTACTTGAATATGTAGTATTCAAATAAAAAATAAAATACTATTTGAATTCTAATACTATTTTAGAGTAAAAAAAAATAAATATTTTTAGGATTAGTATCCTACCATTGTATTTATTAATATGAAATAATTAAAATTAAAGTAGATCATTTTATGATGCTAGACTTAGTAAAATATCCAGTAATTCGTACAGAAAAAGCAACACGATTGATTGAAAATAATCAATTTAGTTTTGATATTGATATGCGTTTTACAAAACCACAAATAAAAAAAATAATTGAAGAATTTTTCAATGTAAAAGTACTAGCAGTTAATACACATCGACCTCCACGTAAAGTAAAAAGATTGGGATCAAAACCTAATTATAAGCGTGTAATTATAACTGTTGATTCAGATGTTAGCTTATTACAATAAAAATATTTGAATTATATTATGCCAATTAGATTTTTAAAAGCTGCAACACCAGGAACACGACATAGTTCTATTAGTGATTTTTCAAATTTATCAAAAAATTCACCAGAAAAAAAATTAACGGCTTGGTGGTCACGTTCAAAAGGACGAAATAATAGAGGTATTATTACGACTCGACACCGAGGTGGTGGCCATAAAAGGCTTTATCGAAAAATTGATTTCTTACGAAATAAAATCGGATTAACTGCTAAAGTTATCAGTATTGAGTATGATCCAAATCGAAATGCACGTATTGCATTAGTACATTATATCGATGGTGAAAAACGTTATATTCTTCATCCAGTTGGTTTAAATATTGGTGATACAATCCTAGCATCACCAGATGCTCTTATTAGCATTGGAAATTGTTTACCATTAAAACAAATACCATTGGGAGCAGAAGTTCATAATATTGAATTACAACCTGGTGGTGGGGGGCAGTTAGTTCGTTCCGCAGGAACTGTTGCACAAATTGTTGCAAAAGAAAATAAATGGGTAACACTTCGCTTACCATCTGGAGAAGTTCGATTAGTTTCACAAAATTGTTGGGCTACTATTGGCCGTGTTGGAAATATTGATGCAATAAATATAACACTTGGAAAAGCAGGTCGACGTCGATGGTTAGGATATAGACCTCACGTACGTGGTTCCGCAATGAATCCAGTAGATCATCCACATGGTGGTGGTGAAGGTCGAGCACCTATTGGTCGTTCACGTCCAGTAAGTCCATGGGGTAAACCTGCATTAGGTACAAAAACTCGAAAAGCGAAAAAGTGGAGTACAAAATATATTGTACAAAAACGTAAATAATTTTATAGAAAATTATCTATTTAGATATCGTATATGTTATGGGAAGATCATTAAAAAAAGCTCCATTTGTGGCAGATCATTTATTAAAAAAAATTGAACGATTAAATATTCAAGGTAGTAAAAAACTAATTACAACATGGTCACGTTCATCAACAATTGTTCCAATTATGATTGGTCATACGATTGGAGTTCATAATGGACGTGAACATATTCCAGTTTTTATTACAGATCAAATGGTAGGGCATAAATTAGGTGAATTTTCACCAACTCGAACATTTAAAGGTCATATTAAAAAGGATAAAAAATCAAAACGATAAATACATTATGGGACAAAAAGTACATCCTTTAGGTTTTCGTCTTGGAATTACACAAAAACATCAAAGTTACTGGTGTACAAAACCAGAATTATCTGCTTTATGGATTCAAGATGCAAATTTTATTCGAACACATATTCAAAAAAAGTATCCTAAAGCAGGAATTACACGTATTGAAATTCGTCGACGACGTTTTGGTTCGTCATCATTAACAATTGAAATTTTTGCAGCCCGACCAAGTTTATTTGGAAGTCGTGAAATACAAAATTTGGATCAATTACGTGATGTATTAGCAACTGAACTTCGAGAATTTTATCGAAAACGAAATATATCTGATCCAGGAAAAATTCAGATTAATTTATATGTAAAACCACTTGCAAACCCTGAATTACATGCTGATATTTTAGCCGATCGGCTTGTTGAAGATTTAGAACAACGAAAACCATATCGTCGTGCAATGAAACAATTGGTTCAAAAAGCAATAAAAGCAGGTGTTAAAGGTATTAAAGTTCAAGTTTCAGGACGTTTAAATGGAACAGATATTGCACGTGCTGAAGATGTTCGTGAAGGTCCAGTTCCACTACAAACATTACGTGCAAAAATTGACTACTCATCAAAATCAGCCAAAACTATTTATGGGTTATTAGGTATTAAAATTTGGGTTTTTAATGGTGAACAATTAACAAAATTAAATAATTTACCTACTGAATAATACATAAAATATGTACTTCAATAGTCTATCTGAAAAAACTAGTATATTTATATACTCGAGAAAAGAAATCATCTTGCTTAATATACATTACTATACATAATTCATGTTATATTGAGAGATTTTTAATGTTTAAAATACAAAAAATTATGTATTTTTTTTAGATACTGATAAATTAAAAATTCAAAAAAATATATAGATATGTTAAGTCCAAAAAGAACAAAATTTAGAAGACATCATCGTGGCCGTATGCGTGGTAAAGCGGTTCGTGGGAATACATTAGCTTTTGGTGATTATGGATTACAAACACTTGAAGCATCATGGATTACATCACGACAAATTGAAGCAGCCCGACGTGCAATGACACGTAAAATTCGTCGTGGAGGAAAAATTTGGATTCGATTATTTCCAGACAAACCAGTAACAATGCGAGCAGCTGAAACACGAATGGGTTCAGGGAAAGGTACACCTGAATACTGGGTTGCTGTTGTAAAACCTGGAAAAATCTTATATGAATTAAAAGGTATTCCAGAAACAGTTGCTCGAGTTGCATTACAATTAGCTGCGTCAAAATTACCAGTTAAAACAAATATTCTTGTTCGTTCATAACAAATAGAATAAAAAATATAATTTGACGTAAAAATAGAGAAATTAGTATGATTCAACCACAATCTTATCTTCGTGTTGCTGATAATACAGGAGCACGTGAACTTATGTGTATTCGAGTTTTAGGTGGTGGCAAAGCACGTTCAGCAACCGTTGGTGATATTATTATTGCAGTTGTAAAAGATTCAAATCCTAATATGCCAATTAAAAAATCTGATATTGTTCGTGCTGTAATTGTTCGAACAAGAAAGAATGTTCGACGTCCAAATGGAACAAGTATTAGATTTGATGAAAATGCAGCGGTTATTATTAATAAAGATAATAATCCGCGTGGAACACGTGTTTTTGGACCCGTAGCTCGTGAATTACGAGATGGAAATTTTACAAAAATTATTTCCTTAGCTCCTGAAGTTTTATAAAAAAAGTAGTATGGTACAACGATTAGAGCAATTCTATCAAACAAATGTTATTCCACAATTAACAAAACAATTTTTGTATAAGAATACACATCGTGTTCCAAATATAGAAAAAATTGTTATTAATCGTGGTTTAGGCGATGCATCACAAAATTCTAAATTATTAGAATCATGTTCAAATGAATTAAGTATTATTACTGGTCAACACGGTATTACAACTCGATCAAAAAAAGCTATTGCTGGATTTAAATTACGACAAAAAATGCCAGTTGGATTAGTGGTAACATTACGTAAAGATCGAATGTATGCATTTTTAGATAGACTAGTAAATTTAGCATTACCACGAATTCGAGATTTTCAAGGTATGAATCCAAAGAGTTTTGATGGAAATGGAAATTATAGTTTAGGGTTAGATGAACAATTAATGTTCCCAGAAATTGATTATGACAAAATTGATCAAATTCGTGGTATGGATATTTCAATTATTACAACTGCCCAAAATGATGATGAAGGATTAGCTTTGTTAAAGGCATTTGGTATGCCATTTAAAACAAAATAATTTCAGTATGAATCATTCTATTAATATATGTATTGAATAAAAAAAAATTCGCTATGGTAAATGACACAATTAGTGATATGTTAACACGTATTCGAAATGCAAATGTAGCATCGAAAACATGTGTATCAATTCCAAAAACAAAAGTTCATATTAATATTGCGAAAATATTAGAACGTGAAGGTTTTATCGAAAACTTTACAATGCCCAATGAAAGTGAAACTGAATTTAAATTAAATTTAAAGTATATTTTTACTTCGGGATCAAAAAATATGAAAAAACCTTGTATTACAAATTTAAAACGAATTAGTACTCCTGGACTTCGTATTTATACCAATTATAAAGATATTCCAAAAAGCTTTGGTGGAATGGGAATTGTAATAATTTCAACATCAAAAGGTCTTATGACAGATCGTGAAGCACGACAAGAAAAAATTGGCGGGGAAATTCTTTGTTCAGTGTGGTAATTCGATATGATTTTTAGACTTAATGAAGGAGGCCTTTGAATCAAAAAAATATCGATTTAATTGAAATTGAAGGAACAGTCACCCAATGTTTATCAAATGGGATGTTTCGAGTTAAATTAGAAAATGGTTTTTTAGTACTTGCACACGTATCTGGAAAAATTAGACGAAATTATATTCGTATTTTATTAGGTGATCGTGTTGTTGTAGAATTAAGTCCTTATGACTTAACACGTGGTCGAATTACATATAGATTACGTGCTGCAAAAGAACAAATAAATAATCAAGAATAAAGACAAATAGACTTTAATATGAAAGTACGTCCATCTGTAAAAAAAATGTGTGACAAATGTCGCTTAATTCGACGTAAAGGAACACTTAGAATTATTTGTACAAACCCAAAACATAAACAACGTCAAGGATAATTATCTGAGATTAAATAAATCATACTATTAAGTATATATACTTGTTTTAGTAATATAAAAATTATATTTTTTATGGCAAGAAAAATTGAAAGAAATACGAAAAAAAAATTTCGTGAAAAAGTTGGTCGTGGTGTAGCACATATACAATCAACTTTCAATAACACAATTGTTACAATAACAAATACAAACGGAAATGTTCTGTCGTGGTCATCAGCTGGGGCATGCGGTTTTAAAGGAGCACGTAAAAAAACTCCATTTGCAGCAAAACAGGCTGCGGAAATGGCTGCACAAATTTGTGTTAGTCAAGGTATGAAAGAAATAGTTGTCCGTGTAAAAGGTGCCGGTTCAGGTCGTGAAGCAGCTTTACGTGGGTTGTTAGATGCAGGCTTATTAATAACACGAATTCGTGATATTACTCCAATTCCACATAATGGTTGCCGTCCACCTAAAAAACGACGAATATAAGGTATATGAGTCAAGATAATACTAATTTTGTTTCATATATTGAAACGCGAATTCAGCCAAATAATACACTGTATTCGCGATTTCATATTGGAAACTTTTCTACTGGTCAAGCATTAACAATTGCAAATACATTACGTCGAATATTATTATCACAGATTCCAAGTTTTGTTATTTCAAAAGTTGAAATTGAAGGTGTTCGACATGAATTTGATTCAATTTTAGATATTAAAGAAAATATTATTGATGTTATTTTAAATTTAAAAAATTTACATATTTATTCAAATCAGAACGAGATTGTAAATATTCAACAGCATGAATCTATTGCATCAATAAATTTTTTGGGTCCAGGCGCTATTACAGCAAAAGATATTCAATTTCCAGATGGATTATTACCAGTTTATTTAAATAGTCCAATTGCAACTTGTAGTGATAAAGGGCATTTTTCAGCTCGACTATTTATCAAATATATTGATCCTCTTATTCAAATGAATCAATTTGAATCAACACGGCGAAATCAATTAATTGTGAACACAATTTCACAACCAATTTTACAAGTAAATTATACTATTAAAAAAACAAATGTTTCTGGGAGTGAATATATTTCACTGGAAATTTGGAGTAATGGAAGTGTTGATCCAAAATTAGCTTTACAATATACATTAGAAAACTGTACACGAAGTTTTTTTACTTTTACAACATTAGCAAGAAAACTAACGACACCTATTATTTAGGTTACTTAAATTAAAATGTAAAATAAAATGACTCAATTTAATAACACAAATGTAACTATTTTCCAAGCGGGTGGAAGAAAAAACGCTCGTGCCTGTGTTCAATTAATTCCAGGTTCGGGAAACTCGATTTTAATTAATAAAAAACCAGCAGATACTTATTTTCAACAAAATTCTGTATATTTACAGTATATTTATACAGCTTTTGAACTGGTGAAAACCGAAAAAAAATATGATGTTATTATTTCTGTTGAAGGTGGTGGATTAAGTGCTCAAGCACAAGCAATTCGTTTAGCTTTATGTAAAGCATTTAGTACACTTTTCCCAAATCTACGACCATATTTTAAAGAACGAAAATATTTGACACGTGATTCTCGAATTAAAGAGCGAAAAAAATATGGTTTAAAGAAAGCTCGTAAAGCACCACAATTTTCAAAACGTTAATTATTGTATAAATATACAAGACTCTTGTAGTCAGTAATAGTTCTAACTATTACCCCAACTTCTTATCTAGTAGTAATTACTACATTGTGTGCGGTAGCACAAATAATGCCTATGGTATTCGTTGTGTAGTGTATACAAATACAGTATTTGTGTGATACATAAACAGTAATTTTTAATTACTGTAACAAAGTTATATTTAACTAAAAATAATTTCAATTTTTTACAAATATAATTTTTTTATTTATATACATTAAGGATTAAACATGTCAACTACAACAAATGAAATTTTAGAAAAATTAAAATCAATTACATTATTAGAAGCTGCAGAATTAGTATCACAAATTGAAGAAACATTTGGTGTTGATGCATCAGCACCTGTTGCAGGTGCTGTTATTGGAATGCCAATGCAAGCCGGTGGGGATGATGCTGGTGTCGCTGCTGAAGAAAAATCAACTTTTGATGTTATTTTAGAAGATATTCCAGGTGATAAACGTGTTCCGGTATTAAAAATTATTCGTAATTTAACATCACTAGATTTAAAAGAAGCTAAAGAATCAATTACATCATTACCAAAAGCAATTCTTCAAGGTGTATCAAAAGAAGAAGCTGAAGCTGCAAAACAACAATTAGATGAAACAGGTGCAACTGTAAAGATTGCATAATTTGTTTCTGTACTTTGACCTAACTAGTCAAAGTACAATTTTGAGTACAATTGAGCCCAGTAGGATTTGAACCTACATTAGAAACTTAGAAGGTTCCTGTCCTATCCCTTAGACGATGGGCCCATATATCAAAGCATACATAGAGTATGCTATTGATATCAATTTATATATAATTTATATATATATATTAGTTTTCATAGCCAAAAACTTGTTTAAAAATATCACGAACTTTATCTCCTGAATCAATTGATTCTAGTGGGTCTTTACGTAAACGATGACGTAAACAAAGTGGAATAACACGATAAATATCATCAGGTGTTACAGTTGTATGACCTTCAAATGCTGCTAGTGCTTTACTTGCACGATTCGTAACTAAATCACCACGCAAACCATCAACATCAAGTTCGGAACAAATTTCTGATATTTTTACACGATAATCATATTCTAGTTCAACTTCTGGTAATAGTTTTCGTGCTTCAACAATTTTATTTGCTAATTGAGTTTGAGAATCTTGATACGATTTTCTAAATTCTAATGGTGCTGAATCAAAAATTGAACGTTGTTCTACAATTTGAACACGTAAATTTGGGTCTTTTACTGTTCCAATTTGTGCATGCATACCAAATCGATCGAGTAATTGTGGTCGTAATTCTCCTTCTTCGGGATTTCCTGATCCGACTAAAATAAATCGTGCTGGATGACTTATTGATATCCCTTCACGTTCAACTGTATTCCAACCTGATGCAGCTGAGTCAAGTAACACGTCAACTAAATGATCATCAAGTAGATTTACTTCATCAACATATAAAATACCACGATTTGCTTTGGCTAATAAACCAGGTTCAAACGCTTTTACACCTTCTGTTAAAGCTTTTTCAATATCAATTGTTCCACAAACTCTATCTTCAGTTGCACCTAATGGTAAATCCACCATTGTAATTTTTTTACTAATTACTGAAAGTTTTTCATTGTTACTAATTCGATCACGAACTTCTTGACTCATAAGTTCTGGATCAGTTGGGTCAGAATTAAATGGATCATCAACAACTACTTGAATTTCTGGAAGTAAATCAACTAATGCACGAACAGTAGTTGATTTTCCTGTCCCACGATCACCCATAATCATAACACCACCGATTTTTGGATCAATAACATTTAAAATGAGTGCTAATTTCATTTCTTCTTGACCAACAATTGCAGTAAATGGAAATACAGGACGAGCTTCTTCTAATACTTTTTCAATATTTATATTCATTAGAGATAATTATATAGATATTTTTTTTATAAATAATTTCCAAATTACTATAATTATACAGCTATATTTATAGAAAATCAATAAATCCATTTACTCAATACTATGAGTGTTGTATACTATATACAGTATATAATTTGAGAAGAAAATTTTTAACTATCGATTTATTTTTATCGATATAAATAATAGTAATATTTATGCTTAATTTTAATAAATTGAAACTAACAAGTTTCGTTACTTTTTTTATCATTCTTTTTACAACATTTTCAATTTCAACAGATGTAAAAGCATACCCAGTGTTTGCTCAACAAAATTATCCACAACCCAGAGAAGCAACAGGTCGAATTGTTTGTGCCAATTGTCATTTAGCACAAAAACCGGTTGAAATCGAAGTTCCACAAGCTGTATTACCAGATACAGTTTTTGAAGCAGTTGTAAAAATTCCATATGATAAACAAATTCAACAAGTTGGAGCAAATGGTAAAAAAGCTGGCTTAAATGTCGGTGCTGTACTTATTTTACCAGAAGGATTTGAAATTGCTCCACCAGAACGTTTATCAGAAGAAATGAAAGCAAAAGTTGGAAAACTATATTTTCAACCATATAGTGCAGAACAAAAAAATATAGTTGTTGTTGGTCCAGTACCTGGAAAAAAATATAGTGAAATGGTATTTCCAATTTTAGCACCTGATCCGGCTAAAAATAAATCAGTATCATATTTAAAATACCCAATTTATGTTGGTGGAAACCGTGGTCGTGGTCAACTTTATCCAGATGGATCAAAGAGTAATAATACAGTTTATACAGCTCCTGCTGCTGGTACAATCTCAGCAATTGAACCAATTGAAGGAAAAGGTGGATTTAAAGTATCTATTCAAGCTGAAAATGATACAATTACAACAGATATCCCACCAGGCCCAGAACTTCTTGTTAACATAGGAGATGTTATTAAAGCGGATCAAGCTTTAACAACAAACCCAAATGTCGGTGGATTTGGACAAGGTGAAACAGAAGTTGTTCTTCAAAACCCAGCTCGTATTCAAGGTTTATTAATTTTCTTTGTCTTTATTCTATTAGCACAAGTTTTCCTTGTACTTAAGAAAAAACAATTTGAAAAAGTTCAATTAGCTGAAATGAACTTTTAATCAAAATATTTTTTATTTCATATGATTACAGTAGCAAGTTATATTGGTCTTTTAATTGCAGCGTTAATTACAACGCTTGCTTTATATCTTGGCCTTCTAAAAATTAAATTAATTTAGTTTATTACTATGGTAGAACCTTTATTATCAGGTATCGTATTAGGATTAGTTCCAGTAACAATTATTGGTTTGTTTGTTACTGCATATCTTCAGTATCGTCGTGGAGATCAATTAAATATCTAATTTAAATACCTATACTTTAAAATAACCTAAATACAGGTAGAAATACTGTATGTACCAAATACATACAAATTTTATTTGTATTTACTATTTTCATATAGTAGGTATACTGTTGTGTATTTTATGCAAAGTACAAATACTATATATCAAATATTATTTATATAAATATATATAGTACTGTTACATAGACATAACACTAAGGTTTAGTGTAGCCTTAGTGTTATAAATAAAAAATAAGTTTTTAAAACTGGTAAGTTGATTCTAGATATCTATTATATGCATAATACATTATGCATAAACAAATAAAACTTTTTTATTGGACAAAAAATAATGTGATATATACTATAAAAAATATAGTATACTATTAAATTTATATAGGAGAATATCGCTCTATGACTATAGCGATTGGTAAAACTCAAGATAAACGTGGTTGGTTTGATATTGTTGATGACTGGCTTCGTCGTGATCGTTTTGTATTTGTAGGTTGGTCAGGTCTACTATTATTTCCATGTGCTTATTTAGCATTAGGAGGATGGTTAACTGGTATTACTTTTGTTACATCATGGTATACACATGGCTTAGCATCGTCATTCTTAGAAGGATGTAACTTTTTAACAGCAGCTGTTTCAACACCTGCAAATAGTATGGGTCATTCATTATTATTCTTATGGGGACCAGAAGCACAAGGTGATTTTACACGTTGGTGTCAACTTGGTGGATTATGGACATTCGTAGCATTACATGGTGCGTTTGGATTAATTGGCTTTATGTTACGTCAATTTGAAATTGCACGTTCGGTTAAAATTCGACCATATAACGCAATTGCGTTTTCAGGCCCAATTGCTGTTTTTGTATCAGTATTTTTAATTTACCCATTAGGTCAATCTGGTTGGTTTTTTGCACCAAGTTTTGGTGTTGCTGCAATTTTCAGATTTATTTTATTCTTTCAAGGTTTCCATAACTGGACATTAAATCCATTCCATATGATGGGTGTTGCAGGTGTTTTAGGTGCAGCATTATTATGTGCAATTCATGGTGCAACAGTAGAAAATACATTATTTGAAGATGGTGATGGTGCAAATACATTCCGTGCGTTTAATCCAACACAAGCTGAAGAAACATATTCAATGGTAACAGCAAACCGTTTCTGGTCACAAATTTTTGGTGTAGCGTTTTCAAATAAACGTTGGTTACATTTCTTCATGTTATTTGTACCAGTAACAGGTCTTTGGATGAGTGCAATTGGTGTCGTAGGTCTAGCATTAAATTTACGTGCATATGATTTTGTTTCACAAGAGATTCGTGCAGCTGAAGATCCAGAATTTGAAACGTTCTATACAAAAAATCATTTATTAGATGAAGGTATTCGTGCTTGGATGGCTTCACAAGATCAGCCACATGAAAAATTAGTATTCCCAGAGGAGGTATTACCACGTGGAAACGCTCTTTAATGGTAGTTTAGTTGTAGGTGGACGTGATCAAGAGTCTACAGGTTTCGCTTGGTGGGCAGGTAATGCTCGTTTAATCAATTTATCAGGTAAATTATTAGGTGCACACGTTGCACATGCTGGTTTAATTGTTTTCTGGGCTGGGGCAATGAATTTATTTGAAGTTGCTCATTTTGTACCAGAAAAACCAATGTATGAACAAGGTTTAATTCTATTACCACATCTTGCAACATTAGGATACGGTGTAGGCCCTGGTGGTGAAGTTATTGATACATATCCATATTTTGTATCAGGTGTATTACATTTAATTTCATCAGCTGTTTTAGGTTTTGGTGGTGTATATCATTCACTAGTAGGTCCAGAAACACTAGAAGAATCATTTCCCTTCTTTGGTTATGTTTGGAAAGATAAAAATAAGATGACAACAATTTTAGGTATTCATCTTATTATTCTTGGACTTGGTGCATGGTTATTAGTTATTAAAGCAATGTACCTTGGTGGAATTTATGATACTTGGGCCCCAGGCGGTGGTGATGTTCGATTAATTTCAAATCCAACAACGAGTCCAGGTGCAATTTTTTCATATGTATTACGTTCACCTTTTGGTGGTGATGGCTGGATTGTAAGTGTTGATAACATGGAAGATGTTATTGGTGGTCATATCTGGGTTGGAACATCATGTATTTTAGGTGGTATTTGGCATATTTTAACAAAACCATGGGCATGGGCACGTCGTGCATTTGTATGGTCAGGTGAAGCATATTTATCATACAGTTTAGGTGCAGTTGCAATTATGGGTTTAACAGCATGTTGTATGTCTTGGTATAATACAACAGCATATCCAAGTGAATTCTATGGACCAACAGCAGCAGAAGCGTCACAGTCACAAACATTTACATTCTTAGTACGAGATCAACGTTTAGGTGCAAATGTTGCATCAGCACAAGGTCCAACAGGTTTAGGTAAATATTTAATGCGTTCACCAACAGGTGAAATCATTTTTGGTGGTGAAACAATGCGTTTTTGGGACTTCCGAGGTCCATGGCTTGAACCACTTCGTGGTCCAAATGGTTTAGATCTAAATAAACTAAAAAATGATATTCAACCATGGCAAGAACGTCGTGCTGCAGAATATATGACACACGCGCCATTAGGCTCATTAAATTCAGTAGGTGGTGTAGCAACTGAAATTAACTCAGTTAACTATGTATCACCTCGTAGTTGGTTAACTTGTTCACATTTTTGTTTAGGTTTCTTCTTCTTTATCGGCCATTTATGGCATGCTGGTCGTGCACGTGCTGCAGCAGCTGGTTTTGAAAAAGGAATTGATCGTGATAATGAACCAGCTCTATCAATGCGTCCATTAGATTAATTTTTATTGTTTTTTTTAATTTTTTTTTTTTTGATAAAGTTTCTTGAAAAAGAAACTTTATCAAAAGTCGTATAAGAACTGTACGTAGTACATATATTTATGTATACTATAAAGAGTATATGTCTTTGGAAAGATGACCGAGAGGCCGATGGTAACGCATTGCTAATGCGTCGTAGTCGTAAGGCTACCGAGGGTTCGAATCCCTCTCTTTCCGAAAAGGAATATAATAAAAATATTAAATATAGCAGGACTTAAATCATGCTATATTATTTATAATCGATCTGTCATTTGAAGCCAATTTTGTGCTTCAATATAATTCGTTGGAGCAAGTCTAATTGCTTCACGCCAATAATCAGCAGCTTTATCAAATAATAATTTTGATATATCTAGTTGATTATTTTCTAAAGCTTGTTCACCTCGATAATGATATATTACTGCAATATTATTTAATGCTTGTGGCAATGATGGATTTCGTTCTAATGCTTGATAATAATAATTTAGTGCACGAGCGTGATCACCATTACTAGTATGGATTAAACCAATATTATAAAGAATATAACTTCGATCATATGCATCTGTTTCAAGTCTTAATGCTTCATAATAATTTTGAAGGGCCTCAGCATATTCACCTTCTGATTGAGCTGACATACCATCTCGATAATAACTAAAAGCTTCTTTTTCTCGATTTGATGTTGGTAATACTTTTAATAAAATATCAGCAATAACAGTAAATGTTTTATCAATAAAATTATCATTTCGTTGGGATCTAGGCATAGTTTCATAAAGTATATATTGTATAGTGTTTTTGGATTTTTTATCCAAAAACACTAGTATAGATTAATCCATTTTTTGTCCGGGATTACGGCCTGGATCATTTGATAAGAATCCAAAAACAAAAAGTGAAACAAAAAATGTTACAACTGTATATACAAAAATCTTTAAAGTTAACATAAAGTACAAAAAATATATATATTTATATATAGGCTACTATTGTATATAGTATACCATATTTTTTACTATTCAATTTTATATTTAAAATTGATTATCACTACTATATATAGTATACTGAGCACTAATCAGCCTGCTTAACTCAATTGGCAGAGTATTGGTCTTGTAAACCAAAGGTTATCGGTTCAACTCCGATAGCAGGCTAAAAAACAAACACTATTGAAAAGCAATACATTTTTAGTCATAATGATGACTATAAACGAATTACTGGATAGAGTATTAATTCGGATTAACGATTGATAATAGTATTACATATATAATAGTTTTTATTGAATGAAACATAAAATTACACTTGAAGAAATGATTCAAAGTGGTATGCATTTTGGACATTTTACACGTGAATGGAATCCACGTATGACACCATATATCTATGGTGAACGAAATGGACGTCATATAATTGATCTAGTACAATCACATTATTTATTAAATGGTGTATTAGAGTTTCTTGAAAAAAGTGCTGCACAAGGTAAAACGTTTTTATTTGTTGGCACAAAAAAACAAGTCGCACCATTAATTTTGCAAACTGCATTAGCATCGAATAGTTTTTATGTAAACCAACGTTGGCTCGGTGGAATGTTAACAAATTGGCAAACAATTCAAAAATCACTTCGTAAGTTAAAAGATTTTAAAAACGCTGAAGAGCGTGGTGATTGGAATCTATTAAAAAAGCAAGAGATTGCAAAAAAACGACGTGAACAACAACGTTTAGAAAAGTATTTAGGTGGACTAGAAAATATGTCTACTTTACCAGATGTTGTAATTATTATCGGTCAACCTGAAGAAATACATGCTGTTCGTGAATGTCGTCAATTAGGGATTCCAACTGTAACACTATTAGATAGTAATTGTGATCCAACTATTGCTGATTGGTTTATTCCAATGAATGATGATTCAGTTTCTGGATTACAATTAATTCTTGGTGCATTTCAAAATGCAATTAATACTGGACATAATACATTTCAAGAATTAAAACTAGCAAAAGCATCAAAAGAAATAAGTCGTCGAAATTAAATTGTATTACAAATACATATTGATAGACACTTATCAACTGTATGCTTATTAGTTATATCGAAAAAACTCAAAAAAAAACGAAGGAATAATAATTATGACAAATATCTGGTTTGATATTGCAGAAGTGTCTGTTGGTCAACATTGGTACTGGCAAATTGGTGAGTATCAAGTACATGGTCAAGTATTAATTACAACTTGGATTGTATTTGGTCTAATAGCTTTAATTTCTTTACTAGGAAATCAAAATTTAAATAAAATTCCAGAAGGATTACAGAATTTAACTGAATATGTAACTGAGTTTATTCGTGACTTAGCGAAAACACAAATTGGCGAAGAAGAGTACTTAAAATGGGTCCCATTTCTTGGAACAATTTTCTTATTTATCTTTGTTTCCAATTGGTCTGGTGCTCTTTTCCCATGGCGCGTACTTGAACTTCCAAATGGAGAGTTAGCTGCACCAACAAATGATATTAATACAACTGTAGCTTTAGCATTATTAACATCAATAGCATATTTCTATGCAGGTATTAGTAAAAAGGGCTTAGGATATTTTAAACGATATATTTCACCAGCTGCATTTTTATTACCTATTAATGTTTTAGAAGATTTTACAAAACCACTTTCGTTAAGTTTTCGACTTTTTGGGAATATTTTAGCTGATGAACTTGTAGTAGGTGTATTAATTACTTTAGTACCACTTGTGATTCCAATTCCATTAATGTTACTTGGTTTATTTACAAGTGCAATTCAAGCTTTAGTTTTTTCAACATTAGCTGGTGCATATATTGGTGAATCACTAGAAGATCATCATTAAAAGATAAGTCATAGATGAATATAGAGTGATGAATGAACTACTTTGTGGTTCTACACCTCGCTTTTCCAGAGATAGACTCCATTGACTATTCAAAAATTCATACATTTTATTTAAATTTTAATACTTTTGGTATAAAATATATATACTAGATTAGTATTTTGTATAGCGGACTATTTTTTATCACATATATATGCTATATTTTTATAAATCTAGTCCGAAAAAAAAATTCATACATTTTATTTTAAGTATGAATTTTTTATACTATATATCTAGTTTTTATAAAATAAAAACACTATTGGAGGTTAAAAACTTATGAATCCACTTATTGCTGCTGCAAGTGTTGTTGCTGCTGGTTTAGCTGTAGGTTTAGCTGCGATTGGACCTGGTATGGGTCAAGGTACAGCTGCTGGTTATGCTGTAGAAGGTATTGCTCGTCAACCAGAAGCGGAAGGTAAAATCCGTGGTGCTCTTTTATTAAGTTTTGCATTTATGGAATCATTAACAATTTATGGTCTAGTTGTTGCATTAGCATTATTATTTGCTAATCCATTTGCTGGTTAAATAAATTCTACATATGTATTGTTCATCAATTGTGATGAACAATACACATATATGAAAAATAATCAGATTCAATAATTAGATTCAGGAGATTATTATGCTTTTCACGAATTCATTACTATTCGCTGAGCAATTTGGTTTTAATACAAATCTTCTTGAAACAAATGTTTTAAATTTAGCTGTTGTATTAGCAGTTGTTGTAATCTATATAGGTGATGCTTTAAAAAGTCTTCTTGCAAATCGAAAACAAACAATTTTGAACAATTTCCAAGAAGCTGATAAACGTGCTTTAGAAGCGCAAGACCGTTTAAAACAAGCTCAACAACAATTTGAAGAAGCAAAAAATAAAGCTCAACAAATTACTGATCAAGCTATTTTAACAATTGAACGTGAACGTTCACAAATTGTTCAACAAAATCAAGAAGATATTAAGCGTCTTAGTAGTTTACAAAAAGAAACTCTACAATTTGAACAACAAAAAGCTCAGAGTGAACTGGCACAAAAATTAGTAAAATTAGCATTACATCAGGTTAATGAGAAACTTAATAAACGTTTAAATGCATCAATTCATAGTGCAATTAATAATTTTCAAATTGTTCTTTTTACAAACTATAAGCCTCAGTAAACAGAATGTAATTAGAACAAAGTTATTACGAACGCTATAAACTCGTGATATTGAAAAATAAATAACGTTTATTTCAATACCATAGTTTTTGTGTATGAGAATAAATATCTCAAGAACAAATAATGAGAGTATTTAACGCGACAAACGTGTGAATTTTTAAAAGGAGGTAGTTTAATATACCATGGTAAAAATTAGACCTGATGAAATTAGTAGTATTATTAAACAGCAAATTGAACAGTATCAACAAGAAGTTAAAGCTGTAAATGTTGGAACTGTATTCCAAGTCGGAGATGGTATTGCTCGTATTTATGGATTAGATAAAGTAATGGCGGGTGAATTACTTGAATTTGAAGATGGTACAATAGGGATCGCTTTAAATTTAGAAGCAAAGAATGTTGGTGCCGTTCTAATGGGTGATGATACTAATATTCAAGAAGGAAGTTCAGTTCGTGCAACTGGTAAAATTGCACAAATTCCAGTTGGTGACGCATATTTAGGTCGTGTTGTGAATTCATTAGCACGTCCAATTGATGGTAAAGGTGAAGTTGCAACAACAGGTACTCGATTAATTGAATCAAATGCACCTGGTATTATTTCGCGTCGATCTGTTCATGAACCATTACAAACAGGTATTGTTGCTATTGACGCAATGATTCCAATTGGACGTGGCCAACGTGAACTTATTATTGGTGATCGCCAAACTGGAAAAACAGCAATTGCGGTAGATACAATCTTAAATCAAAAAGGAAAAGATGTAGTTTGTGTTTATGTTGCAATTGGTCAAAAAGCATCATCGATTGCACAAGTAGTAAATACATTACAAGAACGTGGTGCAATGGATTATACAATTATTGTTGCTGCAACAGCTGATTCACCAGCAACATTACAATATCTTGCACCTTATACAGGTGCAGCACTAGCTGAACACTTTATGTATACGGGTCGTCATACACTTGTAATTTATGATGATTTAACAAAACAAGCACAAGCATATCGTGAAATGTCATTATTACTTCGTCGACCACCAGGTCGTGAAGCTTATCCAGGTGATGTTTTTTATCTTCATTCACGTTTATTAGAACGTGCAGCAAAGCTGAATGATGACTTAGGTAGTGGTAGTATGACAGCATTACCTGTTGTTGAAACACAAGAGGGTGATGTTTCAGCTTATATTCCAACAAATGTAATTTCAATTACTGATGGTCAAATTTTCCTATCAGCTGATATTTTTAATTCTGGATTACGCCCAGCAATTAATGTAGGTATTTCGGTATCACGTGTAGGATCAGCAGCACAACCAAAAGCAATGAAAAAAATTGCTGGAAAATTAAAACTAGAACTTGCTCAATTTGATGAATTAGAGGCTTTTTCTCAATTCGCATCAGATTTAGATCAAGCAACACAAAACCAACTAGCTCGTGGTCAACGTCTTCGCGAATTATTAAAACAAGCACAATCTTCACCATTATCACTTGAAGATCAAGTTATTAGTATCTATGCAGGAACAAATGGGTACTTAGATTCAATCCCAGTTGAATCAGTACGTGAGTTTTTAATTGGCTTACGTAAATATGTAAGTACTTCAAAACCAGCATTTGGTGAAATTATTCGTTCAACAAATGAATTCAGTAGTGATGCTGAAACAATTTTAAAGGATACAATTCCAGAATACATTGATGAATTTTTAGCTTCATCAAAATAGAAGTTTTGTATCAGATCTTATCTGATGATAAGATCTGATACAAACTAAATAGTATTGAATTTTTTTAGTATATAGAGTATAGTATTACTATATATATTGCCTGCTTAGCTCAGTTGGTCAGAGCGTCCGTCTCATACGCGGAATGTCACTAGTTCAAATCTAGTAGCAGGCACCAATATATACTAGTATATACCTTTTATTTGTACACTATATATAAATAGTTGCGGGTATAGCTCAGTGGTAGAGCGGCACCTTGCCAAGGTGCATGTCGCGCGTTCGAATCGCGTTACCCGCTACCATATACAATATCTACTATATTGTTTGATTTATTGATATAAATAGTATAGAATACATACAATATTATATTTTAATAAAATAAATTTTCTTGAACCTATGGCTAAAAAAAGCATGATCGCTCGTGATCAAAAGCGATTTCTATTATATAATAAGTATCGTATAAAGCGAACTGAATTAAAACTTGAAATGAATAATGCATCTTCAATGGAAGAAAAATTACTTATTCATAGAAAACTTCAAAAATTACCATTAAATAGTTCACCAACTCGACTTCATAATCGTTGCTCAGTTACAGGACGACCAAAAGGTTATTTTCGTGATTTTGGGTTATCACGTCATGTCTTACGTGAGTATGCATCAGCTGGATTATTGCCAGGTGTGGTCAAATCAAGTTGGTAAAAAATACTATCTTCAAAGATAATAGAAAATATATTCTATTATCTAGTAGAAGATATATGACTTGAGATTATATATAGTATATAGTATACTCTAATTATATAGAAGGGGCTGTAGTTCAATTGGTGGAGCATCGCCCTGTCACGGCGAAAGTTGCGGGTTCGAGTCCCGTCAGTCCCGATTATTAAAATTACCTCTTGTCAAAAAAAATAATATATGATATATTCATATATACATATCTACTATCTAAGTATAGTGTTCGGGCAGATTATAAAATCATACTATAGAATTATTTTATTTTTTAAAATGGCTCCACAAACTGAAACTAAAGCATCTGCTGGATTTAAAGCAGGGGTAAAAGATTACCGTTTAACTTACTACACTCCAGATTATCAAACAAAAGATACTGATATTCTTGCAGCATTCCGTATGACACCACAACCAGGTGTTCCACCTGAAGAGTGTGGTGCAGCAGTAGCAGCAGAATCATCAACAGGTACTTGGACTACAGTATGGACTGATGGTCTAACTAGTTTAGATCGTTACAAAGGTCGTTGTTACGATATCGAACCTGTACCAGGTGAAGAAAACCAATACATTGCATATGTAGCGTACCCAATCGATTTATTTGAAGAAGGTTCTGTAACGAACTTATTTACATCAATTGTTGGTAACGTTTTCGGTTTCAAAGCTCTTCGTGCATTACGTTTAGAAGATCTTCGAATCCCACCAGCATATGTTAAAACTTTCCAAGGTCCTCCACATGGTATTCAAGTTGAGCGTGACAAATTAAACAAATATGGTCGTGCTTTATTAGGTTGTACAATTAAGCCTAAATTAGGTCTTTCTGCGAAAAACTATGGTCGTGCTGTATACGAATGTTTACGTGGTGGTCTTGACTTCACTAAAGATGATGAAAACGTAAACTCACAACCATTCATGCGTTGGAGAGATCGTTTCTTATTTGTAGCAGAAGCAATTTACAAATCTCAAGCTGAAACTGGTGAAATTAAAGGTCACTATTTAAATGCAACAGCAGGTACGTGTGAAGAAATGCTTAAACGTGCTGCTTGTGCAAAAGATCTTGGTGTACCAATTATCATGCACGATTACTTAACAGGTGGTTTTACAGCTAACACTAGTTTAGCTCACTACTGTCGTGATCATGGTCTTTTATTACACATTCACCGTGCGATGCATGCTGTAATTGACCGTCAACGTAATCACGGTATCCATTTCCGTGTTTTAGCTAAAGCACTTCGTTTATCTGGTGGTGATCACTTACATTCAGGTACTGTTGTAGGTAAATTAGAAGGTGAACGTGAAGTAACATTAGGTTTCGTTGACTTAATGCGTGATGACTACGTAGAAAAAGATCGTAGTCGTGGTATTTACTTTACACAAGATTGGGCTTCATGTCCAGGTGTTATGCCAGTAGCTTCTGGTGGTATTCACGTATGGCATATGCCAGCTCTTGTAGAGATCTTTGGTGATGATGCTTGTTTACAATTTGGTGGTGGTACATTAGGTCACCCTTGGGGTAACGCACCTGGTGCTGCTGCAAACCGTGTAGCATTAGAAGCTTGTGTACAAGCTCGTAACGAAGGTCGTGATCTTGCTCGTGAAGGTGGCGATGTAATTCGTGCAGCTTGCAAGTGGTCTCCTGAATTAGCAGCTGCTTGTGAAGTTTGGAAAGAAATTAAATTTGAATTCGAAACTATCGATACTCTTTAATTTTTTTACTTCGAGTTTTGTATATATATATTCTATATACATCTATTTCAGAGAGAATCTCTTCTCTCTGAAATATATCTTATAATTCATACACTTTCTATTCATTGTGTGTACAACACAAATAATGCTTATGCATACATTGTGTGAATCGAATCGAACTTTTTTATGCCGACACTTTTCAAAATGCCATTGATACATCGCATTTCCACGGCCATATGGGCATTCCAGTATTGGTAGCATTCGCTTTTTTCGATTTGGATTCTTTGGACAATAGTCGAAATGAATTGATTGCAAATTAAGTCAGGTACTTTGTATTTGATAATATGGGCAAACACCATGAAGACTTGCAAAGATATTAATAGTTTTATGACGTTCAATAAGTTGTTTTGGGATTGGTCGAATGACTCTATTCGGGTTTTGTGGGCATAGATTAAAGTGCCAGTGGATAAGTGATGCTCGATAACCAGACAGACTACAATGCGGGAAAGTCATTCAATCGAAACGAGACAAGTATCTCACCAATCAATTCAATCAGTTCCTGTGTCTTTTTTCGATGAAGTACAACATCTTGAACATAATACAGTCCCACAAATATCTACTGAAACACATGTTTTAGAACCCGAAGTTGTATCTATATCTATATCGGATCAAGTTCACCCACTACCAAGCACTAGTGCAAGTGTACAAACAATTCCACTATATAACCAGTCCAATTCTGAGATCAAATACTACTCGTATTCGACGTGTAGTACCGTGTCAAGATGATACAAATACTAGCCCAACTTCAATTGGTGGACCTCTACGATATATTAGTGAATATACTCCCGAGTTGCAAATACTTGATATAGTAGATGATACTATAAGTTCTTTATATTTCAATCAGAGTATCCAACGATCCTACCTCCTACAGGGTTAGACGAGATGAATCTTGAAGTCCAACCAATTCAACGATTTGAAATACAATCCGATGATTCCATTGAATCTATTTCTTTTACTCCAGACCCAATAGGCCCAGATTCATCTCCTTTATATGCAGATCCCATCTATACTGCTGGCTTAGGGATTATTGCTCGAGTAATGGATAGCAAAATAAAATGTGGTGTATATGCTAACTCGTTGCAACAAATCGCACTTGGAATACATTTTAATCCAACATTACATAAATTTCCTGCAAGTACATCATACCCAAATGGTCTTGGTTTATATTTTTCTTTAACTGAAGCATATAGAAATGTGTCATATGGATTTGAAACATCGTTTGCAAATACTTTAAAAAATTGGGAACTTGAATGTGTTTCACACAAAGCTTTACTAGGCAAGTATGAAATTTCTGGATTTTTACAATTTTATCCAAATGCACGAGTAAGTCTCAACGGAAGTATTGGGTTACATTCTTCACTAAATGAACATTTTTGGCAAAGAGATCCATATATTGCTAAGTTTGAGTTTTGGATTACCAATACCTGAAACATCACTTGAAAAGCTTCAAAAACAACTTAGTCAAGCTTGACACACGGTCCGTGATCTCCAAGATAAATATGATACACTTGAATCCCAACATACTTAAGAAATTCTTTCGTTACAATCTCAATACCAAAATGCATTAAATGAAATTTCAAATTTATCTCAGAAAGTAAACACTCTTTCAAATCCAAATACGGTTGAAACTTTACGTTCAGAATTATCGTCAACTCAACAACAACTTTAAGGATGTTTAGTTACACTTCAAAAAACGGCTCGAAATCCAGAGGAGCAGGATATCAGTGACATACTCGATAAAATTCGTAAAACTTGTAATCTTCCAATTTTTGTAGTTCCATGGAATGACTTTCTATTTGGAATTGGTCTAGTCATAGAATTCTGTCGTTTTATATGTAGAGGTATTCATGATCGATCATTAAATCGTAGAGTTAAAATATGGTGTAGTTTTTTTATCTATTTCCGACTGGCTTTGTAGGCATTTCTATTTTTATTTATATGACTAATGGAATTACAAATATTATTCAAAATAGAGCATTTTTTGCTCCAAATAGTGCTATTGAAGCACTTTATACACCAGGTTAATATGTTGAAAATGAAATCAATACGAAACTTGTACCGCTTGATACATTTGCAAATTTAGGGATTCATCTACGCAATATGGCTTTACGATGTATTCTTCTTTTAAATATTGTTTGTTTAGGTATTCCATATCCACCAACTTTATTCCAACAAAAATTTACTCTTTTTGTACAACCATATTACACTAAAAATATAATATGCAGTATTTTGGCGTATACTGGGTGCATATCTTGTGACATGGCTTTCACGAAACTATGCACAATATCAACGTAAATAATGTGTATGTACATTGCATCCAGTTGGGTTTGAACCAACGACGTTCATTACGAAATCGCATTATGAGTGCGATGCAATCGACCACTCTGCCATGGATGCATATATATATATAGTATATCATATATGTACTTTATAGTGAATTTTATAGATAGAGTATATATTTCAGAGAGAAGAGAATCTCTCTGAAATGTGACAAGACAATGTAGTGTGATTAACCATTTACAGATGGAGCTTCAACTACTGCTAAATCAAGTGGAAAATTGTGAGCATTGCGTTCGTGCATTACTTCAATACCTAAGTTAGCACGGTTGATGATATCAGCCCAAGTGTTAATTACACGACCTTGAGAATCAACAACTGATTGGTTGAAGTTGAAACCATTTAAGTTGAATGCCATAGTTGAAATACCTAAAGCAGTAAACCAAATACCAACTACTGGCCAAGCAGCTAAGAAGAAGTGTAATGAACGAGAGTTGTTGAATGAAGCGTATTGGAAGATTAAACGACCAAAGTAACCATGTGCAGCAACAATGTTGTAAGTTTCTTCTTCTTGACCGAATTTGTAACCTTCGTTAGCTGATTCGTTTTCAGTAGTTTCACGAATTAATGAAGAAGTTACAAGTGAACCGTGCATTGCTGAGAATAATGAACCACCAAATACACCAGCAACACCAAGCATATGGAATGGGTGCATTAAGATGTTGTGCTCAGCTTGGAATACAAGCATGAAGTTGAATGTACCAGAAATACCTAATGGCATACCATCAGAGAATGAACCTTGACCAATTGGGTATACAATGAATACAGCAGCAGCAGCAGCAACTGGAGCTGAGTATGCTACAGCGATCCATGGACGCATACCTAAACGGAAAGAAAGTTCCCACTCACGACCCATGTATGAACAAACACCTAAGAAGAAATGACATACGATTAGTTGGTAAGGACCACCATTGTATAACCATTCGTCTAATGAAGCAGCTTCCCAAATTGGGTAGAAGTGTAAACCAATCGCGTTTGAAGTTGGAACGATTGCACCAGAGATAATGTTGTTACCGTATAATAATGAACCAGCAACAGGCTCACGGATACCATCAATATCAACTGGAGGTGCAGCGATAAATGCGATGATGAATACAGTAGTTGCTGTTAAAAGAGTTGGGATCATTAATACACCAAACCAACCGATGTATAAACGGTTTTCAGTGCTAGTTACCCACTCACAAAAACGAGCCCAAAGGCTAGTATTTTCACGTCTTTCTAAAATTGCAGTCATAATTTAAATCTTGTTAATTTTTTTCCTAAATATGGAATTTTTCTCAAAATTGTTCTGAAACAATTTGTTATATACAGTATAACATAGAGTATACGATATCTAAAAATAATAGTTTTTATCTTAGTAAGATACTTATTTGTTTTTAGTAAAAAAAGGATTTTTAGTTCCTGGCCAAATAAACCCACCACGCTGTGGAGCTAAATAATCAAAGATATTTTCATATGTTTTTCCAATCGCATTCGCACTTCTACGTTGAATTGTTTCCCAATTTAAAGGTAACGTTGATACCGTTTCAAATGCTGGATCATGTATACCTTCGAATTCACTTTCTGGTACATAAAGTGTTGAAAACAACATATCAGATTTCGTTTTTCCTTGGTTTGTGATTTCTTGTGACAGTGGCCAAGCTGTAAATTTAATTTTTGTTCTATTAGAAATATTTTTTGTAGTTGGAGATGTACTAAATTTTGATTTCAATTGTTCATGAATTAAAATAGACTGTGTTTCAGAACGTGGTAGTAATTTATTTGTTAGTACAAATTTTCGTGTATTTTCATCCCATCCACTATATAATGGATTTATAAACAAATCTGTTGAATTTATTGCAACTTCTTCTAATTCATCATGAAAAGGAGAATAGGTTTTTGTCTGATATAATGGTTGATCAAATTTTAAAATTAAATTTGTTTGATTTTTATTTTGAATAGGATCCGATGTTAATGAAAATAAGCGTGATAACGAACGTAATGTTCCCTTAAATTGTTGATTGTATACTTTATTACTAAAACTTTTTGAACCATGAAAGAAATTTTCAAAATTATTTGAATATGGTAATTTTGTATAATCTCTTAATGAATCATAATAAGATGTTAAAATTCGACGTTTTGTAAATAAATCTAATTCAGATAACGTATGTAGTCTAAATTTATCTGGTTGTCGATTTAAAAATAAATCAATATCAAGTGCCAATAAACTTTTATACAGTTGATTTGAATAATATTTTTGTTTAATTTTTAAATCAATATTTCCTGGTTCAAATGATACTGTACGAGTAAAATCTAATGGAAACGAAACATCTTGACCATCTGAAAAGGTTGTTTCTAATGTAGGACCATCGTCAGACGATTGTGAGGAATCTAGTGTATACCAATCACTAAAACGAGTATCTTTACCTTCTAAACTATTTGTTTGGAAATCAAACTCTTTTAGTGAAAAATCTGATATGATTGGAAATATAGATATATTTGAATTAGTATTTAAATTGGTACTAGTTTGGTCACTTGTATTTTTCTTTTTCAAGATTTTTGCTAAACTTAAAAAACCTGCGCGTGAATCTGTAACTGTTGAAACTTTATCAAAACGATTTGTCCATTCGGCTTCACCACGATAATTTAAGTCTTCAAAACTAAAAGGAAATACTTTTTCTGGATAGAGTAAATATCGACCACGATCAAATGGACTAATATCAATATCGACACTATCAAATTGACTTGCGATTCCAAGTCCTATTACTGAATCTTTAATATTATATTGATCAAAAACCGTATTTTTGAATATTTTATCTTGAGAAACAAAACCAAATGGACTTGTTAAAAGATAATCAAGTCCATAAAAAGGAATAGAGCTTAAACTTAATCCAATTGCTAAGATAAATGTAATTCGATTTATTTGTTGAATAAAACTACTTATAAATAGTGGTGTATATTTTAAAATGTAATTTTTACATTGTATTAAAATATAACCCCATATTGCAGTAAAGAATATACATCCAACAAGTAATCCAAAGATATATCCAATATGTTGGAATAAAGTTGTAAACAAACTATCACGCATTGATAGTTCTAATAAACTTGTATTTGGATTTAAACTAATATTTCCGATATATTGAAATACTGATGTTTGCTCACACCAAGCTAAAATAAAACTTGTTAAAAAAAATGTTGTATAATTTTTATTTGTCCAACCGTCAATTTCTTTAAGATTTTCCTGTGTCATCGTATAAATAATACGAAATAAAAGTATCAAACCTATAATATAATTATAGGGTTCAAAACTAAACCATGGAGTAATTATATTTTGAAAACCAAACAATACAAAAGTTATGCATGTTAATTGGCCTATAATATATCCAGAAATCGAATAAACTGCTGATGGTATTCCTTTAATATATAATCGACGAATACTTAGTATATGAACAATTGAAATTGGTAAAGTTAGAAAAAAACTATTACAAACACCTAATAAAAAGCTATTTTGTTTTAAAGTTGGTATTTCTAAGAAACTAAAAAAAGTTGTTTCTGGATTTTCTAAAAAAATTCTTTCATTTAATAATGAAAGTGATATATTTGGAATATTGATTGGTAATAATGTAAAATCTCTAAGCCATTGAAACGTTACTAAATAAATACACCCCAATTTAAGTGTTTGAAGTATATAGATTCCAGTCGCTTTAAAAAATTGAATTGGTTCTAGTAATTGAACATTATTGGAACTTAGTGAATTTATGACCTCAATATAATCTCGAATAATTGGGACAAATGACATATTTGAATGTATATAAAAAATTTATTTCTTATGAAATAATTTGAAATGTTTTTTTATCTTATCTTTAGTACTAAAAAGATTTAATCTATCCAATAGAATTTTATAGTTTTAAAAATCTATTCAATTGTTGAATCTAATTCTGTCATTTCTTTTGATAACGAATTTAAAACTATTTTCGCAGTTGACAATGCTTTCTTCGCTTCAATCGAAGCTTTTGCCTTCCAGTTTGCTTTACGTAAATTTTTTCGTGTTTTTGATGTTCTTTTTTTTGGTACAGCCATAATGTTTTTTGTGTATATTATATTTACAAGTAATATAAAATATTACTTTATATTGCTATATACAATATATTAGCAAATAATATTTTGCTACAGATATTTTTATTATACGTTAAATACGAAACACAGTAAAGGTTATCTAACTTACGTAGTAAAGGTTATCGAACAAGGTTATCTAATTTGTCAAAAACCCATAACTATGTAATCCTTTTCCAAGAATATTCACACCTAAATAACAAATCCAAATTATAATAAAACCAAATGAACCTAATAAAGCTGATTTTTCACCATTCCAATTATATAATAAACGTGTATGTAGATAGATAGCAAAAACTAACCAAGTAATTAAAGCCCAGGTTTCTTTTGGATCCCAACTCCAATATGTTCCCCATGTTTCATTTGCCCAAACTGCACCCGATAAAATACCTAATGTTAAAAAACAAAAACCAATTCCAATTATTCGATAACTTAAATTATCTAATAATTGATAATATAATGGAATTTGATTTAAAGTAGTTGTTTTTGTAATTGGATTATATATCCCAACAACTTTTTCAAAAAGTAAATAAATAATTGAAATGAGTGATCCAATTAATAACCCAGCATAGCTAAGTATCATAACACTCACATGCATAACTAACCAGTTTGATTGAAGTGCTGGAACTAATGGTCGTGTTGATTGTAAATCAAGCGGTAAACTAAATTCAGTAAACGTTACTAAACATAGAATAAATGGGCTAATTATTACACCAATAAACTCAGTTTTCAAATATTTCTCGATACATAAATAGATAAGTGAAACTGACCATGTTAAAAAAAGGAGTGATTCATATAAACCACTTAATGGAAAATGGCCGGATGTAATCCAACGGCCAAGTAATTGTACAGTCAATAAAATTAATAATACTAAAATAAAATAAAAACCAAAATTTTTAATTTTTATATTTGAAATAAAGATATTTTTAATCCAGTAGTATGTAGTTATACTGCAACTTAATAAAAAGTATATATTTCGTAAAGATAATTCAAAGGAATTAAAATAAGTCATTTTTTTTTTTTTAAGAAAATAATTACGTGAATAAAAGTTTGAATAGAGTTATAAACTAATTGTAATTCACATAGATACAACTCTATTTAGAATAGAAACGACTACTTGTAAATTTTATAAATTCATGCTACTGTAATATTGTACTTGTAATATAACAAGGGCTTGTAGCTCAGTGGACTAGAGCACGTGGCTACGAACCACGGTGTCGGGGGTTCGAATCCCTCCTTGCCCGAAATAATATATATATATATATATATGAATGGTAATCATTAACTTAGATCAGTATAATAGTATACATATAGATATTTTATATAGATAGATATATATATCGTATAAATATACGCATAGAAAACTACTATACTAATATAGTAAAAAAAATGTATTTATGGAACCAACAGCAAATACACCTACTTTTTCAGATAGTGAATCTCGTATTGTAGTTGTAACTTCTGGGAAAGGTGGTGTTGGAAAAACAACTACAACAGCAAATTTAGGAATGTCAATTGCAAGGCTTGGATATCGTGTTGCATTAATCGATGCTGATATTGGCTTACGAAATTTAGATTTATTATTAGGTTTAGAAAATCGTGTTTTATATACAGCAATGGACATTATTGATGGACAATGTCGATTAGATCAAGCTTTAATTCGTGATAAGAAATGGAAAAATTTAGCATTATTAGCTATATCAAAAAATAGACAAAAATACAACGTAACACGAAAAAACATGCAAAATTTAGTTGAGTCTATTCAACAATTAGGATTTCAATTTATTTTAATTGATTGTCCGGCTGGTATTGATATTGGATTTATTAATGCAATTTCTCCCGCCAAAGAAGCAATTATTGTAACAACGCCAGAAATTACGGCAATTCGGGATGCCGATCGAGTTGCTGGTCTATTAGAAGCAAATGATATCTATAATGTTAAATTATTAATTAATCGTGTTCGTCCGGATATGATTCAAAAAAATGATATGATGTCTGTAAAAGATGTTCAGGAAATGTTAGGAATTCCTTTATTAGGTGCAATTCCAGAAGATACGAATGTTATTATTTCAACAAATAAAGGTGAACCTTTAGTTTTAAATAAGAAATTAACATTATCTGGTATTGCATTTGAAAATGCGGCTCGTCGATTAATTGGTAAACAAGACTATTTTATTGATTTAAATAAACCATATAAAGGTCTTTTTGAAAAATTTCAAGAATTTTTTCTTGGTAAAGAATAATCTACTTTTATTCTTGTAAACTTTTTATAAAAAACAATAAAAAGTTTACAAGAATAAAAGTATTTGTTATACTGTTTATAACATAAACATCCTCAATAGCTCAGCGGTAGAGCGATCGGCTGTTAACCGATTGGTCGTAGGTTCAAATCCTACTTGGGGAGAACATTTTTATAACAATAATTGAAATAGGTATATATATATAGTATTATATACTATACTATATAGATCGAACAATCTATATTAGAGAAAATTTGTTTTATGAACAAAAATGTTAATCTTACACTAAAAAAATTTTAGTATTTATGTCACATACAGTAAAAATTTATGATACATGTATTGGATGTACACAATGTGTTCGTGCTTGTCCAACAGATGTTTTAGAAATGGTACCATGGAATGGTTGTAAAGCAAATCAAATTGCATCAGCACCTCGAACAGAGGATTGCGTTGGATGCAAACGTTGTGAATCAGCTTGTCCAACAGATTTTTTATCTGTTCGTGTTTATTTAGGTGCTGAAACGACACGAAGTATGGGTCTAGCATATTAATTTTTTTTCTAAAGCTTTTGTAGAGCTTTAGAAAACAATACCTTAAAAAGTTTTGATTTTTAACTCCCAACTTTAAAAGCTTCAACAAAGAGACCTATTAAAAATCCTCTTTTAATAATGTTCATTGCATGTATTATTTTAAAATAAAATGTTATTCTATTTTTTTTTGAATTTAGTAGTGAAATTATTTCAAAACAAAACATGATTGCTATCATATATTGAAATTGATTTGTAGATGTTTTAATCATTAATCCAAAGATATTTCCAATAAAAAATGAAATAAAAAAAATAAATAAATTTTTTGTGATTTTTAACGAAAAGTTTGACAAATTTCAACAAATATATTTAAATATATACTATAGCCTTTGTGACGGAATGGTAGACGTGCCAGTTTTAGGAACTGGTGTCTTATGGCGTGTCGGTTCGAGTCCGACCAAAGGCAAACAAAGAGGTATACGATAGACTCTAGAATCTAAAAAAAATAATGAATTAGTAGTATTTATACAATACTACACATTATACAATATAATACAGTATATATACCTAGCATTAAACTATTTTCCCAAGAGGCCTCCCTCTTAGTATCTTCGCTCCTTCTACGTTTCACTTCTTAGTTCGGGATGGAATAAGGTGGTTCCATAGAAGCTAGAACACTAGATAATTAGCACTACATAGTAGTATGTAGTGCTTATAGATAAGGTCAAAATCAATGGGTCTATTAGTACAGCTCAGCTACATCTATTGCTAGACTTCCACCTACTGCCTATCAACCGGCTAGTCTTGCCGTGACCTCATAGGGAGCACTCATCTTGAGGTGGGCTTCCCACTTAGATGCTTTCAGCGGTTATCCACTCCACACTTGGCTACCCAGCGTTTCCCACTGGCGTGAGAACTGGTATACCAGAGGTGTGTTCTTCCAGGTCCTCTCGTACTATGGAAGACTCCTCTCAATGCTCCAGCGCCTACACCGGATATGGACCGAACTGTCTCACGACGTTCTGAACCCAGCTCACGTACCGCTTTCATGGGCGAACAGCCCAACCCTTGGGACGTACTACCGCCCCAGGTTGCGATGAGCCGACATCGAGGTGCCAAACCTTCCCGTCGATGTGAACTCTTGGGGAAGATCAGCCTGTTATCCCTAGAGTAACTTTTATCCGTTTAGCGACGGCCCTTCCACACGGAACCGTCGGATCACTAAGGCCGGCTTTCGCCCCTGCTCGACTTGTAGGTCTTGCAGTCAAGCTCCCTTCTGCCTTTACACTCTACGGCTGATTTCCGTCCAGCCTGAGGGAACCTTTGCACACCTCCGTTACCTTTTAGGAGGTGACCGCCCCAGTCAAACTGCCCACCTGAAACTGTCAAGCGTCCTGCTTCAAGGAACGCCATTAGAATTCTAGCTTCTTCAGAGTGGTCTCTCACTGATGGCTCCAAAATATCCAAAAATACTTCTTCATAGCCTCCCACCTAGTCTGCGCAAAAAAAGCCCGAACCCAATTCCAAGCTACAGTCAAGCTTCATAGGGTCTTTCTGTCCAAGTGTAGGTAGTCCGCATCTTCACAGACATGTCTATTTCACCGAGTCTCTCTCCGAGACAGTGCCCAGATCGTTACGCCTTTCGTGCGGGTCGGAACTTACCCGACAAGGAATTTCGCTACCTTAGGACCGTTATAGTTACGGCCGCCGTTCACCGGGGCTTCAGTCGTAAGCTTTGGATAAATCCTAACCTACTTCCTTAACCTTCCGGCACTGGGCAGGCGTCAGCCCCCATATGTTGTCTTACGACTTTGCGGAGACCTATGTTTTTGATAAACAGTCGCCTGGGCCTGGTCACTGCGGCCCTCTTTTAGAGAGGGCACCCCTTCTCCCGAAGTTACGGGGTCATTTTGCCGAGTTCCTTAGAGAGAGTTATCTCGCGCCCCTTAGTATACTCTACTAACCTACCTGTGTCGGTTTACGGTACAGGTATTTTATATTTAACGATAGTTCAAGCTTTTCTTGGAAGTATGATAGATAAAAAATACTTACTTTAAAAGTAAATACGCATCGTTTCTTAGCTCAAGGATAGTTTTTCTTCTACCTCTCAACGCCTTGAGAACTTGCACTGAAATCCAATAACAGCAAATTTCTACCTGCTTCGTCCCTTGGTATCAAATATAAAATAGTACAGGAATATTAACCTGTTTGCCATCGACTACGCTTTTCAGCCTCGCCTTAGGTCCTGACTCACCCTCCATGGACGAACCTAGTGGAGGAATCCTTAGGTTTTCGGGGCATTGGATTCTCACCAATGTTTACGTTACTCAAGCCGACATTCTCACTTCTGCTTCGTCCACAAATACTTACATATTTGCTTCACCCTAGAGCAGAACGCTCCCCTACCGATATTCATTAGAATATCCCACAGCTTCGGCAGATCATTTAGTCCCGGACATTTTCGGCGCAAGAACGCTTAACCAGTGAGCTGTTACGCACTCTTTAAAGGGTTGCTGCTTCTAAGCAAACCTTCTGGTTGTCTGAGCATTCTCACCTCCTTTGCCACTTAACAATCATTTAGGGGCCTTAGCTAGTGATCTGGGCTGTTTCCCTCTTGACAATGAAGCTTATCCCCCACTGTCTCACTGGTCAGAAAATAACATATCTAGTATTCAGAGTTTGCCACGATTTGGTACAGCTTTCGCCGCCCGCACCGAAACAGTGCTTTACCCCTAGATAGTCTTGCTGACCGCTGCGCCTCAACGCATTTCGGGGAGAACCAGCTAGCTCCGAGTTCGACTGGTATTTCACCGCTAACCACAACTCATCCGCCGATTTTTCAACATCGGTCGGTTCGGACCTTCACGTGGTATTACCCAAGCTTCATCCTGGTCATGGTTAGATCACCCGGGTTCGGGTCTAGAAAAAATGACTTTAGATGCCC
>Ga0194132_10000579_pt1:0-7500 | contig 75157 bp, 71 predicted proteins | sample TA2KigOf80mmetaG_FD_148612 | JGI IMG/M metagenome (GOLD analysis project Ga0194132, IMG submission 148612) | Freshwater microbial communities from Lake Tanganyika, Tanzania - TA2015054 Kigoma Offshore 80m | ecosystem: Environmental > Aquatic > Freshwater > Lake | place: Tanzania: Lake... | reverse complement strand
AATCCAATTTTTCCCCCACGACGATAAGGTGCTAATAAATCAACAACTTTGATCCCAGTTTCAAAAATAGATAATTTTGTATCTAAATCAACAAATGCTGGCGCTGAACGATGAATTGGTAATGAATCTTGATTTTCAACTGGTCCTAAGTTATCAACTGGTTCACCTAATACATTAAAAATACGTCCAAGTGTTGCCGTTCCAACTGGTACACTTAAAGCGTATCCTGTATCAACTACTTCCATACCACGCATTAATCCATCTGTTGCATTCATTGCAACAGCACGAACACAATGATCGCCTAGTAATTGTTGAACTTCACATGTTACAGCAATTTCTTGTCCAGCTTCATTTTTACCTTTAACTATTAATGCATTATAGATATTAGGCATTTTTCCTGGAGAAAAAGTTACATCTAAAACAGGACCAATAACTTGTGTAATATGACCGATATTTTTTGTTTGTGTAGAAGCACTCATAAATAAAATTTCTCTAAAATATATATATTAAGATATAAGATATCTCAAAATCTGTTTTCTATTTGTTCAATCGTCACTTAGTATATGCGTACAAGTATAGTACGAATAAAAATGAACTAAATAGACATAAATCTGTAGCAAAATTCTACAACTATAAAAAATTGTTTTATGTTATATAAACAATATCTGTATTGTATCATAATCGAACGTATATCTCAATACTCTAATTTATTAAATTGGATACAGTCAAAGTAAAATGAATACCATAGGCATTATGTATGCTACGCACATAATGTACTCATATATTTTCATATATTCCTTATTCGGAATATATGAAGTAGTAACTTTAAAGCAATTTAACCAAATTTTCCAGATGTTGATGCAATTAAAAATGCAGCATATGTTAAAACATAACCTACTGAAAAATGTGCTAAACCAACTAATCGAGCTTGAACAATTGATAAAGCAACAGGTTTATCTTTCCAACGAACAAGATTTGCTAATGGTGTACGTTCATGTGCCCATGCTAATGTTTCAATAAGCTCTTGCCAATATCCACGCCATGAAATTAAGAACATAAATCCTGTAGCATAGATTAAATGACCAAATAAGAACATCCATGCCCAAACAGATAGACTATTCATACCAAATGGATTGTATCCGTTAATTAATTGTGATGAATTTAACCATAAATAATCACGTAACCAACCCATTAAATATGTTGATGACTCGTTAAATTGATTCACATTTCCTTGCCAAATACCTAAATGTTTCCAATGAAAATAGAATGTTACCCAACCAATTGTATTTAACATCCAGAAAACAGCTAAATAGAAAGCATCCCAAGCTGAAATATCACATGTACCACCACGACCTGGTCCATCACATGGAAAACTATACCCAAAATCTTTTTTGTCTGGCATTAGTTTTGATCCACGTGCGTCTAAAGCTCCTTTCACTAAAATTAATGTAGTTGTATGTAATCCTAATGCAATTGCATGATGTACAAGAAAATCACCAGGTCCGATTGTTAAAAATAATGAATTTGTATCATTATTAATAGCATCTAGCCAACCTGGTAACCAAATACCTTGACTTGCAATACTTGCATTACTTGCTGATGTTGATAATAAGAAGTCAAACCCATATGCAGTTTTTCCTTGTGCTGCTTGAATCCATTGAGCAAAAACAGGTTCAATTAGAATTTGTTTTTCTGGTGTTCCAAATGCTTGCATAACATCGTTATGTACATATAGGCCAAGTGTATGGAAACCTAAAAATAAACTAACCCAACTTAAATGTGAAATTACTGCTTCTTTGTGTTCTAACATACGTGCTAATACATTATTTTTATTAGCATCAGGATCATAATCACGAACAAAGAAAATTGCACCATGAGCAAAAGCACCACACATAATAAAGCCAGCAATATATTGATGATGAACATATAATGCAGCTTGTGTCGTAAAATCTTGTGCTAAAAATGCATATGGCGGTAATGAATAGATATGTTGAGCAACCATTGAACATACTGTTCCAACACTTGCTAATGCTAAACCTAATTGAAAATGTAATGAATTATTTACAGTATCAAAAAGACCAGTATGACCAGCACCTAAACCACCTGATGGAGCTACGTGTGAATCTAAAATTTCACGCATACTATGACCAATACCAAAAATTGTACGATACATATGACCTGCAAGAATAAATAAAACTGCAATTGCTAAATGATGATGTGCCATATCAGTTAGCCATAAACTTTGTGTTTGTGGGTGAAAACCACCAAGAAATGTTAAAATTGCAGTTCCTGCTCCTTCAGATGTTGAAAAAATATGTGAAGTTGTATCAGGATTTTCAGCATAAACTGCCCAATTTCCAGTAAAAAACGGTGCTAAACCTGCTGGATGTGGTAAGACAGTTAAAAAATTATCCCAACCTACATGTTGACCACGTGATGCTGGGATTGCAACATGTACTAAATGACCAGTCCATGCTAATGAACTAACACCAAATAAACCAGCTAAATGGTGATTTAAACGTGATTCTGCGTTTTTGAACCATGATAAAGCTGGTTGAAATGCTGGTTGTAAATGTAACCAACCTGCAAATAAGAAAACGGCTGCTAAGATCATTAAAAATAATGAACTAGTATACAACTCTTGATTTGTACGAATTCCAATTGTATACCACCATTGATATACACCAGATGTCGCAATATTAACTGGCCCTGATGCACCACCACGTGTAAATGCTTCAACTGCGGGTTGCCCAAAATGTGGATCCCAAATTGCATGGGCAATAGGACGAATATGAAGTGGATCTTGAACCCACTGTTCAAAATTTCCTTGCCATGCAACATGGAATAAATTACCAGATGTCCATAAGAAAATAATTGCTAATTGACCAAAATGTGACGCAAAAATCTTTTGATATAAGCGTTCTTCAGTCATTCCATCATGACTTTCAAAGTCATGAGCAGTTGCGATACCAAACCATAACCTACGAGTTGTTGGATCTTGTGCTAGAGCTTGGCTAAATTTCGGGAATTTTGTTGCCATTGTAAATTCTCCTTTCGTAAATACAGTGTGTGCGTAGCACACATAATGCCTATGGCATTCATTGTATGTTTTTTACACATACTATATATCAGTATATATATTGTGAACTTTATAAACTTTTAAATAAATCTTTGTTTCAAAAGCATAAAGACAAAATTAAAACGCGTAAAGTTTTAAAATAGAATGCTCTATTTAAAACTTTACATAGATAGCCTCAATGTATCTTACCCAACAGCTAAAATACGTGCTAGGAAGAATGACCATGTTGTTGCAATACCACCTAATAAATAATGAGCAACACCTACAGCACGACCTTGAGTAATACTTAATGCACGTGGTTGAATTGCTGGAGCTACTTTTAATTTATTATGAGCCCAAACAATTGATTCAATCAATTCTTGCCAATATCCACGACCACTAAATAAAAACATTAAACTAAATGCCCAAACAAAATGTGCACCTAAGAAAATTAAACCATATGCAGATAAAGCTGATCCGTATGATTGAATTACTTGTGATGACTGTGCCCAAAGGAAATCACGTAACCAGCCATTAATTGTATTTGCACTTTGTGCAAAGTTACCACCAGTAATATGTGAAACACCATTTGCACCAACTGTACCCCAAACATCAGATTGCATTTTCCAACTAAAATGAAAAATTACAATTGAAATCGAGTTATACATCCAGAATAAACCTAAGAAAACATGATCCCATGCTGAAACTTGACATGTACCACCACGACCTGGTCCATCACATGGAAATCTAAATCCAAGATTTGCTTTATCTGGAATTAAACGTGAACTACGTGCATATAAAACACCTTTTAATAAAATTAATACAGTTACATGGATTGTAAATGCATGAATGTGATGAACTAAAAAATCTGATGTTCCTAATGCAATTGGCATCATTGCTACTTTACCACCAACCGCAACAATGTCACCACCCCAACTTGGACTTGTACTTGCTAACGCATTTGGTGCAGTAAAACCTGGTGCTGCAAAATGTGTATTTTGTACCCATTGTGCAAATACGGGTTGTAATTGAATTGCTGTATCGGAAAACATATCTTGTGGTCGACCTAAAGCACTCATTGTATCATTATGAATATATAAACCAAAACTATGAAATCCTAAAAAGATACATACCCAATTTAAATGTGAAATAATAGCGTCACGATGACGTAATACACGATCTAATAAATTATTATAATTATTTGTTGGATCATAATCACGTACCATAAAAATTGCAGCATGCGCACCAGCGCCAACAATACAGAAACCACCAATCCATGTATGATGTGTAAATAATGATAATTGTGTACCATAATCTGTTGCTAGATATGGATATGGTGGCATTGCGTACATATGGTGTGCAACAATAATTGATAACGAACCAAATAATGCTAAATTAATAGCTAATTGTGCATGCCAAGATGTTGTTAAAATCTCATATAAACCTTTATGGCCTTCACCTGTAAATGGACCTTTATGCGCTTCTAAAATTTCTTTAATACTGTGACCAATACCCCAATTTGTACGATACATATGACCGGCAACTAGAAATAGTACAGCAATTGCTACGTGATGATGTGCTGTATCAGTCAACCATAAACCACCTGTAATTGGATTTAATCCACCTTTAAATGTTAGAAAATCACTATATTGATTCCAATCTAGAGTAAAAAATGGTGCTAATCCTTTTGAAAAACTTGGATATAATTGTGCCATTAAATCTGAATTGAATAAAAATTCATGTGGTAATGGAATTTCTTTTGGATCAACCCCAGCATCTAGTAATTTATTAATTGGTAATGAAACATGGATTTGATGACCCGCCCAAGCTAAACTACCAAGTCCTAATAAACCAGCTAAATGATGGTTTAACATTGACTCCACATTCTGAAACCACTCTAATTTTGGTGCAGCTTTATGGTAATGGAACCAACCAGCAAAAAACATTGCAGCAGCCATAACTAATGCACCTATTGCTGTTGTATATAATTGTAATTCGCTAGTAATACCTGAAGCACGCCATAATTGGAAGAATCCAGAAGTAATTTGAATACCTTGAAATCCACCACCTACATCGGCGTTTAGAATTTCTTGACCAACAATCGGCCAAACAACTTGAGCACTTGGTTTAATATGAGTTGGATCTGTTAACCAAGCCTCGTAATTTGAAAATCGAGCACCATGAAAATACATTCCACTTAACCAAATGAAAATAATACCTAATTGCCCAAAATGTGCACTAAATACTTTTCTGGAAATTTCTTCAAGATCATTTGTTTGTGTATCAAAATCATGTGCATCTGCATGTAAATTCCAAATCCATGTTGTTGTATTAGGACCTTTTGATAAGGTTCTTGAAAAATGACCTGGTTTTGCCCATTTTTCAAAATTTGTTGCAACTGGATTTCGATCAACGATAATTTTTACTTTTTTCGCTTCACGTTCTGGAGGACTAATTGTCATGGCGAAAAATTCTCCTTTTATAAATTACGTCTCTATAAAATAATAGAAATAAATAGATTTGTTTCTACATCTACTACTAGTACATAGTACTATCATATGGTATTGTATATTTAAACAGTCTATTCAAATAAGGTTATGAATATAAATAAAAAACTAGAATATCTAGAATATAGAGTATGATAATTGTTCGTAAAAACAATGTATTAAAATGAATATTTCATATAGTATTGTACTATAAACTATGAGTGCATAATGGGTTAACAGTTTTTTATTTTAAAAATATAATCTCAAAAACTGAAAAGTATTGAAAATACTAGTAAAAATTAAAAAACCCAAGCATAATAATAATTAAATTACACATTTATATTATATAAAAATACACAGTAAATAGTTTGCCTATAACAACTAAAAATAGTACTTTTTACTTTGCAGAAAATAAATGCTTTGACTTTCTTTATGCAAAGAATACAATGAATGCTATAGGTATTATTTGTGCTACGCACACAATGTATTTTTTATTTTAAATAAAAACACTGTTGGAGGATTCCTGTGTTATTATTAGCTAAGTTACCGGAAGCATATGCTCCATTTGATCCAATTGTAGATGTATTACCGGTAATTCCGGTTTTTTTTATTCTACTAGCTTTTGTATGGCAAGCGGCAGTTAGTTTCCGCTAGTCTTAAACTATTATCAAAAGTGTAAAATTTATAATTTTCAATAACGTATGAATTTTGAAATTCTTTTCCAATTAACCGCTTTAGTTTTTATTGTAGCGGCAGGTCCATTAGTAATTGTACTACTATCATTCCGCGGTGGAAACCTGTAAGTAAGAATAATTAAAAAATTATGCCAATCGCTGATTCTCAAGTATTTATTGCATTATTTTTAGCTTTAGCAACGGGAATATTTGCTGTTCGCCTTGGAGTAGCACTATATAAATAGTGATTCAACTAAAAATAAAAATAAACTATACTACATGTATAGTATCCAGAATATATAGTAATTCAAACTAACTAATTATACCTAATTAGTTAGTTAAATAAATTTTTGACAGACTCATATAGATATAGTACAATTGTTATGTAGATGGGGTGTCGCCAAGTGGTAAGGCAGCTGGTTTTGGTCCAGCCATTCGGAGGTTCGAATCCTTCCACCCCAGATTAGACTGATAAAACAAATGTTACTAGTAAAAATAAAACTATTATTAACCAAGTTAAAGCATATAATGAATTTTTTGCTTGTTTATAATTATTAAATAATCCTGTTTCATTAAATTTACGTAATACAATATTTTCAGTTGGTGTTTGTGGAATAATTAAAAAGATTAATAGTATTCCAATAATAAATTGAATTGAGTGCAACATAATAACTAAATTTGAACCAATAGCTTGTAAATAAATAGCGTTTGTGATAAAATTATATAAAGTATTTCAGCCGGGATAGCTCAGTTGGTAGAGCAGAGGACTGAAAATCCTCGTGTCACCAGTTCAAGCCTGGTTCCTGGCAAAAAAATAATATAATGGTATGGAAGACTATTTTTTAAAGTATATATATACTATATATCAAAATAAAAAAGTTCCTTCAAGTTCACTTGGAATTTCCGGAGGGTATGATTCAGTACTATTACTAGTACTACTAGTGCATATGTTTCATGTATCTAATCAAAATTTTGTTCTAATTCATTGCAATCATATTTGGCAAAAAACCAATTTCTATATGGAAATAGAAATTCATAAATTTGCATATTTAGTCAATAGTGAAATGTGTATTGCAATTCCAATAAATACCTTAAAAAATGAAGTTCAAAGTCGAAATTGGCGATTAAATATTTGTAAAAGAATTACAAATTATGTACATGTACATAATGTACAATTAGGACATACAGCAAGTGATCAACTTGAAACGTTAATTTGGCATTTAGCACGTGGAACAAGTTTAAGTGGGTTAACGAGTTTAAAACATAAGCGCTTTGAACTTTA
>Ga0194132_10000576_pt1 | contig 75398 bp, 62 predicted proteins | sample TA2KigOf80mmetaG_FD_148612 | JGI IMG/M metagenome (GOLD analysis project Ga0194132, IMG submission 148612) | Freshwater microbial communities from Lake Tanganyika, Tanzania - TA2015054 Kigoma Offshore 80m | ecosystem: Environmental > Aquatic > Freshwater > Lake | place: Tanzania: Lake... | reverse complement strand
GTGATCGCTCCGGCGCTGAGCCTCCGCAAATTCCTCCGTCGCGGACGGGCGATTGCGCGCGCGTTGCGGGTGATCCGTCCAAACCGCCTGATGCAGATGAGTCGCATGGCAACTATCCTTGCCAGCCGTTAGATTAATGCTTATGGCCCGGTGTCCTCACCGGGCGTCCCGTGCATGAAACATGCGGGATAGTGGTTTTTACCAGGCTCGCCAGAAAGGATTCCTTCGGGCAGGGTATTCGCGCATGCGGGAGAAGCAGGGCAATCCGGGTCGCTACAAGTCCACGCCCGGTTTATTCAACGACGGTTTCTGGTGGGCGATGGCCCTTCTGCTGTTGGTGCAGTGGGGGCCGGTGCTCTTGGGTTGGAGAAGCTTATTTACCCGGGACTTTTTGGGTTTTGGATATCCGCTGGCGTGGCACTTGCGAGAATCATTGGGCACGGGGGAGTTCCCACTCTGGAACGCGCACCTGATGGCGGGCACACCGCATGGGGCTCAGTGGAACACGATGGTGTGGTATCCGCCGATGCTCCTGCTTGTCTGGCTTCCCATGCCGTGGGGATTGAATGTGTTCAACCTCGTTCATTGGGTTTGGGGCGCCTGGGGCATGAGGCGCTGGGTCGCCGGGGACACGGGCGATGGAAACTCGCCCCATTGGAGCGCAGGGGTGGCCGGCGTGAGTTATGGCTGCGGCGGTTTGATGCTGACCGCCATGATGTGGCCCAACAACGCGGCCGCTCTGGGCTGGGCACCCTGGCTGATTCGAGCTGTTCAGCGTGCGGTGGCGGAGGGAGGAAGATCATCCGCGTGGGCTGCCGCCTGCGTGGCGATGCAGTTGCTGTGCGGAGCGCCCGAGATCACTGGATTCACCTGGTTGCTTGCCTTGTGTGTCGGGTGTTTCCAGGCCCGGGAAAAAGGAGTTTCTGTTTGGCTTGGGCTGGGCCGGCTTTCCACGGTCTTCGCGCTGGCCATCGGCATGGGGGCGGTCCAATGGGTCCCCTTTCTGGAACTGTTGAGCCAATCGCACCGCGACGCCGCTTATGCGGGGAATGAATGGTCCATGAGTTGGGCCGGCATGGCGGCCATGGTCCTGCCTTGGTTTCAGACCGTGCTCGATCGCGATGGGGTTCGATATCAGGTTTCGCAGCAGTGGCTGACCTCGCCTTATGCCGGCGTGGCGGTGCTCACCTTCTCGATTCTGGCGCTGATATGGATCCGGCGGAGTGCGGTGCGAGTGGCCGCGGTGTGCGCGGGATTGTTGGCGGCATTATCGATGGGATCGGATGGTTTGCTTCTGGACCGTTTGCGCCAAGTGCTGCCCTGGCTTGGAGCGATGAGGTATCCGGTCAAGTTCGTGGTGCCACTGCTGCTGGTGATGCCGTGGCTGGCGGGCCTGGCGTTGCGCGAGTGGTTTCGCGATGAGGAGGACTCGCGAAAGAGGAGGGAGTTCGCATGGGTGATGCTTGGCGCCGCCCTCTCGATCCTCCTCTTGGGAGCATCGGAGTGGATTCGAGCGGAATCGGCATGGCCCGCCGAATTCGCGGTCCACCTCGTGACACGCCTTGCTGTTCTTGCGGCGTTGGCCGGAATCCTCTGGCGATGGAAGACCCGGGGAGCTCTCTCGTATCCATGGGTGATGCCGGCCCTGGTCTTTGCGTTGGTGGGTTGGGATTTGCTCGAAGCCAATCGTCATATCGGCCCAACCGTTCCGGCCGCGCTGATGCAACCGGCTGGGGATGGAGCCTCGAGATCTGTGAACGCGGCGGTATTGGACCCCAAGCCGGTGATCGGCGCCGGGCGCGCGCATGTGACGGCCGCGGGACGAAGGCGGTTGGACGCGGAATTGTTCGTCAGTCCGGAGGCGGCGGTCCAGATTCCGAGATTGGCGCTTGTTCTCAACATGAGCTTGCTCGAGGGCATTCCCAAGCTCGACGGATTTCTCTCTCTCTATTTGCCTCGCACGCTGCAATGGCTGGGATTGTTGGACAAGTTGCCGGAGGCGGCCCGTTTGCGGTGGCTGAGTTTCGTGGGAGTGACTCACCTCGCACGCGACGCCAAGCCCTGGATCTGGGATCGCATCGAGGGGGATGGCCAGTGGATGAGATGGATCCCGGAGGCGCGTCAAGTCTCCGAGGTCACCGCGAGCGAGATCGTAACTTCGACTGATTTTGACCCGTATCAGGTGATTCTGGTGGAAGGTGGTGAGGATTCGGGGGCGGACTCCGCGTCGATCATGTCACCGGCCGCGAACTCGAGGGAAGAAGCGCGGCAATCGACTCCCCGCGTCCAGGTCAAAGTGGCCACGCATCATCGCTGGTTGGTGGAAGTCGAAGCCGAACGCGCGGGGTACCTTTTCTTCGCGATGGCGCACGAGCGTGGCTGGCAGGCGAAGGCCGACGGCATGCCGATCCCCATCCTGCGCGCAAACGTGGCTTTTCAAGCCGTGCGCCTTGAAGCGGGACGACATCGCATCGAGTGGCGTTACCGTCCTCGAACTCAGGCCTGGGGAGTGTCGATCAGTTCCGTGGCGGGCCTGGCCTGGCTGTGGCTTTTCAAGCGAGGGACGCTTTTTCCAGCGTCACGAGGCACCGGCCACCAAAAAGTCGAGGCCAGCGGCTGAGGAGGGTGTCGAGGCGATTCATGATTCCCAGGACCGCGGAGGGATACATGGCCGGCTTGCTGAATCCGCCCGAGAGCAAATAAGCGAATGCCGCCAAAGCATCGCGGCGGCGAACGATCCAGGAATGGAGCCAGGGGCCAGGCTCGTCACGAAAGAAGACGCGGGTGGCGTTTCCTTGAGCCGCGTAGTAGTGGCGAGGGGCAGGCCAGGAGGGAGCGGGATTGATGGGATCCTTCCAAGCGACAGGCTCGTGGTGGAGTAAGCCATAAACCGGAAAGCTCGACCAACTGATGAAAGGATCGAAAATGATGAGGCGGCCTTTTGGAACCAAGGCTCGATGCGCCTCCTGGAAAAAGGCGTGGGGCGCTTCCAGGTGATGGAAGACGTCGAACAGGATCAAGTGCGAAAGACTCCCGGAGCGGAACGGAAGTTCGTATCCATCGCAGACCAGATCCAGCCAGGGGTTGGGGAAGAGGTCCGTGCTGAGGGCTTGAGGATAAGAGGACTTCAAGTTGCCGATGCCGGAACCAATCTCGATGACTTGTCCGGGGAGACTGGGGTCGATTTCGCCGACAATCTTCCGGTAGAAACCGGCGTAGATCAGTCTGAGCAGGGGTTTGGACTCCCAGGAGGCCCGGTTGCTTTGGATTTCGACCTGATGTTGCCCGAGTTGGACGCTCATGGAATGAACTTCAAGCGAGTGGCGGCGAACAGGACCATGCGCAGCAGCAGGACGCCGTGGCGCCAACGCTGGATATTGGTCGAGCCGTAGGTTCGAGCCGCGTAACGAATCGGCAGATCCACGATGCGGAGGTTCAATTTGGCGGCACCGAAGAGCAAATCGAAGTCGCCGAAGGGGTCGAAATCACCGAAGTAAGCACGATTGCGGACGATCGATTCGTAGTCGTTCCGGAAGAGGACTTTGGTGCCGCAAAGAGTGTCTTTGATGCGCTGGCCAAACAGCCAACTGAAGGCCAGTCCGAAGCCGTGGTTGGCGACCATGTTGGCGAACTGCATGGCTTCGTTCTCCATGGGATAGACGAGGCGGACGCCATTGACGAAATCGGCCGTGCCGGACCGGGCCGTTTCGTAGAACTTCGGCAACTGTTCCGGCGGCATGGTCAGATCGGCGTCGAGGATGAACAGGAGGTCCCCCTGGGCCACCGCGAAGGCTTCTCGCACCGCCCCGCCTTTGCCCTTGCTCTGTTGTTTCATGGAGCGAATGCGGCGGTTTGGGTGCTGCGCTTGGACCCGTTGGATTTCTTCCCAGGTGTTGTCCTGGGAATGGCCCTCGATGAAGATGATTTCAGTGCCCAATCCCATTTCGGGAGTTCGACGCACGGCATCCTCAATATTGCCGGCTTCGTTGCGGGCGGGAATCACGACCGAACAATGGTAATGGCGGTCAGGCGGCACGGCGGGTTTGGGGCGGGCGACTTGCACCACCGTCAGGCAAAAGGGTTTGAGCAGCGGACCGAGCCAGCGGTTGAACAGGGGGGCGACGAGTGGAGTGCCGAGAGGCCAAAGGACCCGGGTGTCGGTTTTGAAACATTCCCAGCCCGCCAGGTGGAGAAGATTGTGCATGTCTCCCGCGGAGAGCCAGTTTTGGGCGAGGGTGGGAGCTTTGAGCTCCATTGCTTCCGCGGCGTCGAGAATCGGGCGCCAAAGGTTGTTGAAGAAGTTGACGATCAGTCGCGTTCGTTCGTGCGCGAAATTCCGCACATGAGCCAAGGTGGCCTGCACATCCTCGAGATCATTGACGAGGTCGGAGAGGATGATGAAGTCGAAGGGTTCGGAAGATTGGAAGGCATCCGCGCTGGATTCGACAAACTCCAGTTGGGGATGCCGTTGACGAGCCGATTGAACCATCGCCGGGCTGAGATCAACGCCAAGCCCGCGCGAAGGGTTGACGGACGCCAGCAGATCTCCAAGGCCGCAGCCTAATTCGAGGACACGGCTGCCGGCGGGGATGAGGAAACGATAATAATTTTGAAGAAGCTGGTGGTAATAGCGCTGGGATTCCTTCTCGCGGAAGGGTGCGCGCTGCTCGTAGAACGCTTTGCGATCTGGCATGCGCGGGAACTTGTAGCGAACGCGCCCCGATTGGGCGAGCCTCAAAGCGTCGCGAGGCTTCGGCTCCATTCGCGCTCAGGAGGAAGAGCGAGCATGGCGTGGTGGAGGAGTTCCTCCGGGAGGTCGATGGTCGTCTTCTTGGACCTTGGATACAGCTTTATGGCCGTAAAGGCAAAAGCCGGGACTCCGAACGACGGTCGAAGTCAGCGTTGGAGGGTGCTTGTGGGGTGCGTTGCGTCCCAAGGTTGCCGTCAGTGTGGCGCAGGCTGCCCAACCGTGTCGCCACGTCCCGTCGGTCCGGGGGGTGAAGAAACGAGTCCCCTCCAGGCTCTCCCTGCGCCTCGTTCCCATCGAAGGCCCGCAGGTTGGGCAGCCTTCACAACAGCAGACAGGGTTGTCGGCGCTACCACGACGACCCGCTCAACGGCAACCTGGGAGTGCGCTGGGTGGGTCGGAATGGGCGGAAATCCATTTGACCCGCGGCAAGTCGCGTGGTTGAACACGGGCGCCGAAGCGGGAGTCGTCGTCCTCCCCACGGCCTTCCACGATGAAAGCCATCCAACTCGAAAAACCGCGCAGCTTCAGGCTGATTGACATCCCCGATCCCGGACCCCCAGGACCCGGTGAAGCGCTGGTGCGGGTCCGTCGCATCGGGATTTGCGGGACGGATTTCAGTGGGTTCCTTGGGAAAATGCCTTTCTTTTCGTACCCCCGAATTCCGGGACACGAGTTGGGCGTGGAAGTGGTGGCGGTGGGGGAGGGGGTTCATCACGTGCAGGCCGGGGACCGCTGCTCCATTGAGCCCTACATCAATTGCCAGGCATGTTACGCCTGCGAGCGCGGGCACAGCAACTGTTGCGAGAATTTGCAGGTATTGGGGGTTCATACCGACGGCGGGATGAGGCCTTTTTTTCGGGTGCCGGCGCGAAAACTTCATCCGTCCAGGCAATTGACCCTGGACCAACTGGCCTTGGTGGAAACGCTGGCGATTGGTTGTCACGCGGTCCAGCGCGGATCATGCGGCGCAGGCCAGAACGTCCTGGTTATCGGGGCGGGGCCGATCGGGCTGTCCGTGATCGAATTTGTCAAGTTGAGTGGAGCGCGCACGATTGTGCTGGACCTCAACGAGCAACGATTGGCGTTCGTTCGGGAGACCATGGGGGTGCGGGAAACCTTGCACGGGCGGGGCGAGGCTGGGGATGCCGACCGGTTGCGCGAACTGACGGACGGCAAGCTGGCGCACGTGGTGATCGACGCGACCGGAAGTCATCAATCGATGGGGAACGCCCTTCAGTTCGTGGGGTTTGCCGGCAAACTGGTGTTTGTGGGGATTACGACCGATCTCGTTCAATTCGGACATCCCTTGATGCATCGGAGGGAAATGACGCTGCTGGCGAGCCGCAATGCGTTGCCGCCGGATTTCCGCGGGATCATCCAGCACATCGAAGAGGGCAGGATCGACACGAGGCCCTGGATGACCCATTCCGCTCCTTTTGACGCGATGGTGGGCGAGTTTGAAACATGGCTGAATCCCGAGTCGCGGGTAATCAAGGCCATGGTGCGATTGGATTGAAGCGGCATGCGCGTGGACAGTCACCAGCACTTTTGGCGCTACCAGCCTTCGGAGTATCCCTGGATGAAGGAGGATTGGCCCATCCGGAGAGACTTTTTGCCGGGAGATTTGGAGCCATGGCTGGCGAGTTCGGGTCTGACGCGTTCCGTGGCCGTGCAAGCGCGGCAAAGTCTGGAGGAATCGCGATGGCTTCTCGATCTTGCCGAGCGTCACCCGAGCATTGCGGGGGTCGTGGGATGGGTGGACTTGCGAAATCCGGCGGTGGCAAGAGATCTGGAGCCGCTGGCCGCGCATCCCAAGTTCGTGGGGGTCCGGCATGTCGTGCAGGATGAGCCCGACGAGCATTTCATGCTGCAACCCGCGTTCTTGCGCGGCTTGGAAACTCTGCAGGGATTCGATTTGGCTTACGACTTCCTCGTGTTTCCGCATCAACTTCCGGCGGCGATCGCGGTGGCGCGCCGGTTTCCGAAGCAACGTTTCGTCCTGGACCATCTGGCCAAGCCCAGGATCGCCGCGGGGGAACGCGAACCCTGGACGAGCCTCGTCCGCCAGTTGGCCGAGTGCTCGAACGTGGCGTGCAAGATTTCCGGCCTGGTGACGGAAGCGCGGTGGAAGGCCTGGAGCGCACAGGATTTCGAGCCCTATCTGGAGGTGGTGTTCGAGGCGTTCGGACCGAGACGATTGATGTTTGGATCTGACTGGCCGGTTTGCCTTCTGGCGGGCTCTTACGCGGATGTCTACGGGCTGGCTCGCGACTACGTGGCGAGGCGGGATCCCGCGGCGGTTGAGGCGATTTTTGGGATGAATGCGGTGAATGTTTATCGGCTGCCGAACGGTTGATGGGTGTCCGCCAGGCGTGTTATTTCAGAACCTGATCCTGCTTTATGACAGCGCAATATCATGATTTGGCGGGCAAATCGGTCGTGATCACAGGCGGGGCCAACGGCATTGGCGAGGCGATGGTGGGGGCCTTTGTCCAGCAGAAGGCCCGTGTCTATTTCTGCGATGTGGATGGTCGTGCCGGTCAAGCGCTGGCTCGGAAGTGCGGGGGAGCGGCCGTGTTCACTCGGGTGGATTTGACCCGGGAAACGTCTATTCGGCGATGGATTCGGGCCGTGTCCCGCCAAGCGCCGCGAATTGACGTGCTGGTGAACAATGCCGCCCGGGATCCCCGGATCCCATTCGAGACCATGACTGCGGCGCAATGGGACGGCCTGTTTGCGGTCAATCTTCGCGCCTATTTTTTGGTGGCTCGAGAGGCGCTGGCGTTCATGGGGGAAGGAGGGTCCATGGTGAATTTTGCCTCGTTGACATTCCACGACGGCCCGGTGCCCATGAGCGCGTATGTCGCCACCAAAGGCGGGGTGATGGGCTTCACACGATCCTTGGCGCGGGAGCTGGGCCCCCGCGGCATTCGTGTGAACACGCTCTCCCCGGGATGGATCATGACGCCGCGGCAATTGCGAGAGCACGTGGATCAGGCCACCAAGGACTTCATTCTCCGTGTGCAGTCGGTGCCCAAGTTGATTCAGCCCGCGGAACTGGCGGAGGTGGCGCTCTTTCTGGCGAGCGACGCAAGCCGGGTCATTACAGGCCAGGAAATTCTAGCCGATCGAGGGTGGCATCATTCATGAACCGGAACGAAACGCTCCTCTCCATATCGGGGCTCACGATTCATCGGGATGGGGTGGCGATCCTGGAGGACATCGAGTGGTCGATGCGACAGGGTGAGCACTGGGTGCTGCTCGGTGCAAACGGTTCCGGCAAGACCTCACTCCTGAGCGCTTTAACCGGGTACTTGATGCCCACATCGGGGGAAATCGAGGTGTTGGGAAAACGTTTTGGACGCGACGATTGGAGAGCCCTGCGGACCCGGATCGGCCTGGTGAGTTCTTCCATCCGCCAGCTCATGCAGGACGCGGAACCCGCGCTCGAAACGGTCGCCAGCGGGCGCTGGGCGATGATCGATGTTTGGCGTCCTTTAAGTCGGGCCGTGAGGTCGCAAGCCCGGCTCTGGCTGCGGCGTGTGGAATGTTCTTCCTTGGAGGACCGACCCTGGGGAGTGTTGTCGCAAGGTGAACGGCAGAGGGTTTTGATTGCCCGAGCCTTGATGGCCCGGCCACGGCTTTTGATCCTTGATGAACCCTGCGCCGGGCTCGATCCCGCCGCGCGCGAGCATTTTCTTGATTTTCTTGATCGCATGGCGAAGTCGCGGATGGGGGTCCCGCTGGTGCTGGTGACGCATCACGTCGAGGAAGTCATGCCGTGTTTTACGCATGGATTGGTGTTGCGTGACGGGCGCGTGCTCAAGCGGGGGGCACTGAGGTCGGTCTTTCAAGATGAGGTCCTTTCGAAGGCGTTTTCGGTTCCCGTGCTCCTGACAAAATCGCGCGGAAGGTATGCGATGCGAGTGGGAGGGAATCCGAGGCGCATGATTTAGCCCAAACTTGACGCCTCAATCCGCGCGTCGGAATTCCGACGGGGTCGCGAAAGTTGATTTGTGCGGCTGAAAGAGGCGCGGATTTAGAACGGCCCGCTGTCGCGGTCGCGATCGACGGAATGTCGATGATGCGAACCCGTCCATCGCACCTCCAGGCGTCGTTGAAACATGCGTTGCTGGGTGTTACCCGACCGTAGATAGGGGTGACGCGGCGGGGCTTGACCCCGGGGGGCTTTTTGCGGAGGTTTGAGGCGGCGGAAACAAGAGAAAGGAAATGCCATGGCTGAAACCCCACAGAAACCCAAGAAGGTTCGGTTTGAATATCCAGTTCCCGCGGGTGAAGTGTTGCTCGTTGGAGACTTTACGCAGTGGGAGTCCGTCGTGATCAAACTCAAACGCGGAAGAAAAACCGCCTGGCAAGTGGACGTTTCGCTTTCTCCCGGCCGCTACGAATACCGGTTTATTGTGGACGGGACATGGACGGACGATCCGGCCTGTGATTCGCGTTCGCCGAACGAGTTTGGCGGCGTGAACTGCGTGCGTGTGGTGACCTGAATTCGGAAGGCGCGAGCGGAGTCTGGCCTGAGAACGCCAGGCCGGGAGGGTAACGTGGATCCCTCGCCCAGCGCGGGTTCGCCATGCTGTGCGGGCGGGTTTACGCCCCGGCGAAGGCGGGGTGCAGCTTTCGTCTCAGGGGATTCGCCAGAGCCTGAAAAAGCGCACCGAATCCGAGGCGGCGACTTCCACATGCCCGGGTGTCGGTGAGGCGGGGACATCCTGCCAGCGGGTCGAGTTGGGTGCGAGCGAGGATTGGACTCTAAAATCGGGAAAGCGGTTGGTGTCCCAGAGGATGCGGACCCATACTTTTCCTGTCCGCTCGAAGGCTTCGATGGAACAGGTTGGATAAGCTGCGGGACCTTTGTCGATGAACCCGTTCGGTCCGGTGGCGACCACCGCAAAGGTGAGGCATGAGACCCCTGCGATTCCCAGCTGTTTGGTGCCGGAGATGGCCCGACCTGGAGATCCTGATTTCACCTCGAAACATCACGATTCAAGTCCAAGTATCCGCCGTCCTCCGGACGTAATCATGGATTGATGCCAGGGCGGATCCCAGACGACATCGACTTGGGCGTGTCGAACCCCGGGGAGAAGAAGGATTTTCTGCTCCGCGTCCTTGGCGATCACACCGCCCATCCCACAACCGGGGGCGGTGAGGGTCATTTTGACATGAACGACGTGTCCGCCTTCGGGATGAGCCTCCATGACCAGGTCGTAGATGAGCCCGAGATCGACAATATTGACTGGAATTTCGGGATCGTAACAACTCTTGAGCGCCTCCCAAACCTGGGTTTCCTCGAGGGGGCCGAGGGTGGAGGCTGGGGAAACGGGGGGAGGAGCTGGATGAGGAGACAGCCCGAGGGCGTCCCCATCTTTTGGGGCCACTCTGAAAAGTCCGCCCAAGGCTTGGATGGTCCAGGACCCTCCAAGGGATTGTCCGATATGGAAAGGGGTTCCGGCGGGGAGAATGACGGTGTTGCCGGCGGGGATTTGGATGGCTTCGCAATCGCGGAGCAGTTCGTGGCTGGGAACTTCGGTCATATTCGGGCCAAGGTAGCGTTGATCATTCAGAAAGCCAACTCTGGAGAAATGACGTTCCGAGAAGAAGTTACGCGGGATGGGGTAGAATTGCCACTTGACGCGTGGAAACCTGCGGAACTACTGTTCTCAAATACTTGGAACTTTTGAGCTGACCTGTCAGCTGTGCCGAAGTCGGGGAATCGCTTCTTCCGACTTTTTTGTTTTCAAGATGCTGGGTTGGCTTTGAGAGTTATGAACGCCGAATTTTTAGCGATACTGGATTACTGGGAGCGCGAGAAGGGCATCAGCAGAGAAACTCTGGTGAAGGCCGTCGAAGAGGCGCTGGTTTCGGCCGCCAAGAAAGCGGTGGGTCCGGCGCGTGAGTTGCGGTGTGCCATCGACCCCAAGTCGGGCGAAATCAAGGCTTTTGCGAAATTGTTGGTCGCGGACAAGGTGGTCTCCAAGCACGATCAGATTTCCGTCTTTGACGCCCGACGGCACAAACCTGAAGCCCAATTGGGGGACGAGGTCGAGGTGGAAGTGACTCCGGCGAATTTCGGGCGTATCGCCTCGCAAAACGCCAAGCAAGCCCTCATGCAGCATATTCGGAGGGCTGAGAAGGAGCTGATTTACTCGGAATTCAAAGACCGGTTGGGAGACATCGTCAGTGGCACGGTGCGACGCTTCGAACGGATGGACGTGATCGTGGATTTGGGCAAGTTCGAGGCCCTGCTCCCGAACCGGGAGCGTGTGGCGGTGGAAGAATACCAGGTGGGCGACCGGGTTTTGTGCTTCGTGAAGGCTGTCGAGAACACGATGCATGGACCCGAAATCATTCTTTCCCGGGCTGATCCCCAGTTTGTCATCAAACTTTTCAAACGCGAAGTTTCCGAGATCAACGATGGCACGATCGAGATTCGAGCCATTGCCCGGGAACCCGGGTTTCGGACCAAACTCGCGGTTTATTCCCGGGACGAGAAAGTCGATCCGGTGGGCGCGTGCGTGGGATTGCGAGGCCAGCGGGTCAAGAATATCGTGCGCGAGCTGAACAACGAAAAGGTGGATATCATCCGCTGGGATTCCAATATCCGCACCTTCGCGACCAATGCCCTGGCCCCCGCGAAGTTGAAGGCTTTCGAAGTCGATGAAGCCAACCGCCGGGTGAAGATCATCGTGGCGGAGGATCAGCTTTCACTCGCCATCGGCAAGCGGGGACAAAATGCGAGGCTCACTTCCAAGCTGACCGGGTGGCACGTTGAGATCGATGCCGAGCATGTCGAGGTGCTTGGGTTCGAGCAAAAAGTGGCGCAGGCGGTGCGCGCCGTGGCTGAGATTCCCGGCATCAATCAAGAACAAGCCGACGCGCTGGTGCATGCCGGATTTTTGAGCTTGGATGATCTGCTGCAAGCGGAGCCCGACGATCTGGCCGCGATCCCCAAAATTGGAGATCAAGCCCTGACGGTTCTCGATGCGATTCGCACCGAGGCGGCGCGACGGCAGCAACCGTGACCCTTTTCCAACTGACCGACATGGACTGTTCGAAGAAAGTGCGGATTTGGAACGTTTTGAGCGCGCGATGAGAGCGCGACACACAGCCGGTTTGCCCCGATTTAAATATGCCCGTCCGGATTTACGACATCGCGAAGAAACTTGGCATCGAGAGCAAAGAAGTGCTCGTCAAGGCGAAGGAATTGGGCATCGCCGCCGCCAAGGTGCCGTCCAGCTCGCTGGACAAGATCACCGCCGAATATTTGACCGAGCAGTTGGGGGGTAAGAAGCCCGAGACGGCGGAGGCGCCCGCGCCGATCCTCCCGGAGCCCGTGGTCATTCTCACGAAAGCGCCGGAACCCGAGCCCGAGCCGGCGCCGTCGGTCCTGGCGGTGGAGGCTGAATCCGAAGAGGCTCCTGCTTCCGTCGTCATGGCGGAGAGCGAAGCCCTGACTCCCGATTCTGAAGTCACCCTGACGGATTCTGCCCTGACGGAGGCGTCCGCTCCACCCCAGGAAGCGGCACCGCATCCGCCTCTTCCCGCGACTCCCGCTCCGAGTCCCGCGCTGGAAGCGCCGGTCCATCCACCGCCGCCTCTACCTCCGGTGAAGCCCCTCGCTCCAACCACCCCGCCACCTCCACGCATTGGTGACAAGGTTGGGTTTATTCAACTGCCGACCAGGCCGGTGGCGAAACCTCAGGAACGTCCTCCCGCCACCCGCCCGGGTGCGCGACCGGATCCGAGGTTCGGACGGGGGGACAACCGGGATTCGCGCGGAGCGGGTGCTCCCTCTTCACGTCCCGCTCAGGACCAAGGGGGGGGACGGGGTCAGGCCCCTGCTCCCGCCGCCAAGCCGGGCACGGCCGAACCCAAGTTTATTCAGCCTTCGGGCGGCGAGCTGATTTCGATCAAGCCGCCGATCATCGTGCGGGAATTGGCCGAGCAGATCAAACGCAAACCGTTTCAGTTGATCGCGGACATGATGGAGATTGGCGTGTTTGCGAACGTCAATCAGGCGATCGATGAGAACGTGGCGCAGCACCTGTGCGGCAAGTATGGCTTTCGGTTCGAGCTCGAGAAACGCGAGCGTGGCGGAGGCATCGTCCACGCCCCGAAGAAGGAGGTCGAACTCGACAAGGAAGACCGGGCGGAGGAGTTGCAGCTTCGGGCTCCGGTTGTCACCATCATGGGACACGTCGATCACGGCAAGACGACGCTTCTGGATGTCATTCGCAAGGCCAATGTGGCGGCCGGGGAGGCGGGCGGCATTACGCAGCACATCGGCGCCTACACCATCAGCGTGCCGCATCCGGACCGCCCGAAGGATCTCCAGCAGATCACCTTCCTCGACACGCCGGGACACGCCGCTTTCAGTTCGATGCGCGCCCGCGGCGCCAACGTGACCGATATTGTCATTCTGGTCGTCGCGGCGAACGACGGCGTGATGCCGCAAACGTTGGAAGCTCTCAGCCACGCCAGAGCCGCCAAGGTTCCCATGATCGTGGCGGTCAACAAGTGCGATCATCCGAATGCGAATCCCATGAAAGTCCGGCAGCAGTTGCAGGACAAGGGGTTGGTCTGCGAGGAATGGGGAGGCGAAACGATTTTCCAGGATGTTTCGGCCCTGACCAAGCAAGGCATCGAAAAGTTGCTCGAGTTGATCGTGCTCCAGGCGGAGGTCTTGGAGCTCAAAGCCAACCCCAACCGCCGGGCCAAAGGCAACGTCATCGAATCCGGACTCGAGCCCGGCGGCCCCACCGCCACGGTTCTGGTTCGCAAGGGGACCTTGAAGGTGGGGGATGTGGTGATTTGCGGCCAATATTGGGGCAAAGTCAGAGCTTTGATCAACGAGGAGGGTTCCAGGCTCAAGGAAGCGGGGCCGTCTGTCGCCGTCAAAGTACTCGGGTTGAATGGAGTTCCCGAGGCGGGCATCGAATTCAGCGTGGTGGAGAACGACAAGAGCGCCCGCATGCTTGGCGAGCAGCGAGCCATGGAAGCTCGCCATGTTGAAAACGAGCGCCGCCCCAAGGTGACGCTTGAGAATTTGTTCGACACCCTGGCCAGCGAAAGCCAGAAGGTGCTCAAAGTCGTGGTCAAGGCCGACGCGCAAGGTTCGGTGGAAGCCATCGTCGAGGCCCTGCAGAAGGTTGAGACGAGCAAGGTCAGCCTGGAAGTGATCCACAGTGCCGTCGGCACGATCACGGAGTCGGACGTGTCCCTGGCCTCGGCCTCCAAAGCGATCATCCTCGGTTTTCACACCCGCATCGACAACGGAGTGTCCGAAGCGGCCAAACGCGAAGGCGTGCAGATCAAGCTCTACGCGATCATTTACGAGCTCATCGATCAGGTGAAGGAAGCCATGGCGGGCTTGCTCGACCCCTTGATCAAGGAAGTGACGATCGGCTCCGCCGAAGTCCGCAAGGTGTTCGAGCTCTCCAAGGGCGGCAACGTTGCGGGGTGCGCGGTTTCGAGCGGGCGCATCGTCAAGGGCAAGATGCGGGTCTATCGACGCAAAGGATTGATCTTCGAGGGGGTTTCGCTCTCGCTTCGCCGCTTCCAGGACGAGGTCAACGAAGTCCGCGCCGGCATGGAGTGCGGTATTCGTCTCGACGGTTTCAACGAGTACCAACCCGGAGACACCATTGAGTGTTATACGTTGGAGAAGGTGGCTCAAAAACTGTGACGGCTGATTGGGATGCCGCGGTCCGGTGCGCGTGGAGGGCTGCCGGGCGCCGGATCCACCGAACATGCAAACCATCCGTATCGAACGCGTTCGCGAGTTGTTGAAGCGCTCCCTGGGCGAATTGTTGCGGCGTGAATTTGTTTTGGACGAATGCGGGCTGATGAATGTGAATGAGGTCGAACTCACCTCGGATTTGCGCCAAGCCACGGCTTACGTCGGAGTGGTCGGCACCAAGGAACAGAAGCGCCGGGCTGGAGAACGACTTGAGCAACACCGCATTCGCCTGCAGCATCAGGTAGCCCAGGACGTGGTGCTGAGGCACGCGCCGCTGCTGAAGTTCGTGCTCGATGATTCCATCGAGAAGGGCAATCGCGTGCTGGCCATTATTGAAGAAATCGAGAAGGAGAAACCCGCTTCATGAGGCCAGGAGAAGCTCCGCTGGAGGAGATCCAATCCGCCTTGAGGCGGCACCGCAGTTTTTGCGTGGTGGGGCACGTTCGTCCCGATGGAGACTGCATCGGCTCGCAGCTCGCGCTCGGTCTCGCGCTGGAGGTCGCGGGCAAGGATGTTGTGGTCTGGAATGACGATGCCGTTCCACCGAAGCTTCGTTTTCTGGATCCTGAAAACAGAGTGCGCAAGCCCAAGCCGGGGCAGTCGTTTGATTGTGTGGTCGCCACCGACGCGGCCAGTTTCGAACGATTGGGCCGCACCGGGGAATGCGTGTCGCAACGAGCGCTCTTCATCAACATCGACCACCACCGCAGCAACACGCGCTACGCCGACCTGAACTGGATCTGTCCCGACAAACCTTCGACGGGTGAGTTGGTTTATGAGCTCTTGCGGTCCTTGAAGTGGGAAGTCACCCGCGCGATCGCCGATTGTTTGTTCACGGCCATTTCGACCGATACCGGGTCTTTCCAGTATCCCAGCACGCGGCCGGAAACCTATCGCACGGCGGGGGAACTCGTGGAGCGAGGGGCGGACCTGAGCCGCATCTGCAACGAAGTCTACCAGTCCTTCCCGCTCTCTCGCGTGCGTTTGCTGCGACATGTCTACAACCGCTTTCGGCTGACGCATGACGACCGTATCGCCTATCTCTGGTTGAAAAAGTCGGATTACTCGAGGGCCGGTGCGACTCCGGCGGACAGCGAGGGGCTCATTGACCATATTCGCTCCATCGAGCCGGTGCTGGTGGCGGCCTTGTTCGAGGAGATCGAGGAGCAACTGACCCGGGTGAGCCTGCGCTCCAAGCATCCCGGTGTGGATGTCAACCGGATCGCGTCGCAGTTCGGCGGGGGGGGGCATTCGGCAGCGGCGGGGCTTCGCGTCGCCGGTTCCCCGCTCTCGGCGCAACGAAAAGTGATCGGCGCCCTCCGCCAGGCCATCAACCAACTTCCCTGATTTCCACCTGATGCAGACGTTCGACGCGTTCGACGGAGGCTTGCTGGTGGACAAGCCGGCGGGCCCGACTTCTCACGATCTGGTGGATGTGGTGCGGCGCCATTTTGGGTTCAAGAAGGTCGGTCATTGCGGCACGCTCGATCCTGCCGCCACCGGGCTCATGATCCTCGTCCTGGGCAAGGCGACACGGCTTTCCGAAAAGCTGATGGGATCCGACAAGGTTTATGAGGGCGGCGCCACCTTCGGTACCTCGACCTCCAGTTTCGATGCGGAAGGAGAAATCACCGCAACCGCTCCCCTGCCCGAACTGACGGTCGAGCAGTTGGATGTCTATTGCCAGGCGTTCCTGGGGGATCACATGCAAACGCCGCCGATGGTTTCGGCGGTCAAAATCCAGGGCGTCCCCCTTTACAAACTGGCGAGAAAAGGCGTCGAAGTGGAACGTAAGCCACGCCTGATTCACATTTACAACTTTCGCTTCACTTCCTACACCCCGCCGTCGGGCAGCTTTCGGGTGGCCTGCACAAAGGGCACCTACGTTCGCACCTTGATCCACGAACTCGGACAGACGATCGGATGTGGAGCTTATCTGTCGCGATTGCGACGGACCGCCATCGACCTGTATGACGTCGCCGATGCCATTCCTTTTGAGGAGTTGATCCAAATGACGCCGGAACAGCTCCGGCCTCGGATCATTCCATTCCTTGCTTTGGGGGCTTGCTAAAGGGGCTTTCGCGAGACCGCTTGACGCGAGCCTCGGCCCAGCGGTCAAGACGGTTCCAGGCGGGCGGCCACGCCAGACGCCACACGGACTGCCAGATCATGCCGCGAACCACGGCGCGCGGGGTCTTGACTCGATGCGAGCCCTCAAGCGGGTTGACTCCGCGAAGCCGGCCCAGCGTGTCGATCCCGATCAGGATGGGCCATGCGCAAGCCAGTCGTATGCGGACGAGGCGGCGAGGCAGGGAATTCGTGTAGCGCCATCCCGCGTCCAAGTGGCCGCGAGCCCGGTCCAGCGCCGCCCCAAACAGCGGGGCGAGCCGCTCGTACGCGGCCGGGTCGAGCAGATCGCCGGGAACCAACGACCGCGCCATGAGTTGCTCCGAGGGAAGATAACAACGTCCCAAGCGCAAATCTTTCGGCAGGTCCCGCAGAATATTCACCAACTGCAATCCCTTGCCGAAACGGACACCGTCCTCCAGCAGAGCGCTTTCTGAAATCGGCGCATCCGGAAACAGATGCGTCCGGCAAATGCGGGTCCAGAATTCTCCCACACAGCCCGCGACGCGATAAGTATAGTCATCGAGTTCGGAAAGAGTCTTCAACGCGACAATCGATTTTTCGGTCGCCTGCCCAAATCGGCCAACGTCCAGGATCTGCCCGCTCGTGATCACCTCCAAGACCTGGCGAATGCGCTCTCGATCCGCGGGATCCATGGACCCAAGCCATTGGAGCGTCCGCGGCATCTCCGCCAGCAAAGCCCGCTCCCCGGCGGTGGGATTGCCCGGGTGTCCTGGGGGCAACCCATCCAAGAACCGGCTGAAATCCGGGCTGAAGCCGCCGGACAGGATTGCCTTCCGCAACTGATCCAGCGCGGCGAGCCGGAATTCGGCGGGGATCGCCTCGGTGTCGGCAACCGTGTCGGTGGCGCGAGCCAGCAGATACGCCAGACCAATCGGAATGCGCACCCGGGACGGCAGCACTCTCAACGTGAGGTAAAACGAGCGCGAAACCTCCCGCAACAGCCGGGTCCAGTCCAAGTCAGGGGGAGCGGTGGATGCACGCATGGGCAAGACTCATCGCGATCGGAGCCGCGCATCCTTCGAAAATGCGGCCCGTCCGTCCAAAAATAATCGATTCCGACCGCCGGGGTGGGGCGACAATCCGCGCCAGGCAGGAGGGATCGCAGCCACCGTCCCGGGAAAATAGGCGTCCACCGTGAGTTCGACTTCCGAGGGACCCGAAGGCGCATCCACGGATCCCGAACGGGCATCGATGAATTGCTGCGCGGCTGCCTCGACGGTCTTGGCCCAAAAATTGTCGGCTGGAATCGGGTCCTCCGTCCGGTCGAACCTCCAGAGCCAGTAGTGGACGGAGGAGAGGGAGTCTTCGGGATGAGACAACTGGTTCGCCGCGGCCAACGTCGGCCAGATGGATTGAATCCGTCCCGCGCATTGCCACGATTTGGGAGTCAGGAGCGGAGCCAGGACCGCGCCGGCCCAGCCGCCGCGAGGGTCGGAAGGCGGCCAATCGGTCCAAGGTTTGAAACCCAGCCGGACCTTCAGATCACGGCGATCGGGGAAAATCTCCGCATGGTCCGCCAGGTAGAGTGTGAAAGCGATGCCGATCTGGCGGAAATTGCCGAGGCACTGGGTTTGGCGGGCTCGGTGTCCGGCGCGGGCCAGGGCGGGTGCGAGGAGCGACGCCAGCAACGCGATGACGCCGATGACCACCAGCAGTTCGAGCAGTGTGAAGGCTCCGGCCCTTCCAGGGGGACGGAGCAGATTCGCGAATCCATGGCCGCCCTGACCGCATGGGCGGCGAGCGGACGGGGGAGGATGCGGGTGGACCGCATGCCGCGGAATCGAGGACTTTCGGTGGCGTCGCATGACCGGAAATCCAGTCATGTTGCCGATCAGGCTGAATGAAGACCAATAGAATTCGATTGGGGAGTGGAAGTTTTCAAGGGGTCACGCTAGCCTCAATGGCATGTTGATTCGAGCCGGTGTCATCACCATTTCCGATCGGGCGTCGCGCGGACTCTATGACGACCTGGGGGGACCTGCTGTCCGCCAGGCTGCGGAAAGCCGTGGGTGGCGTGTGGAATTAGAATTGTTGGTGCCGGATGAAAAAGCGGACATTCAGCGGGCCGTTCGCGAACTGATCCATCGAGGATGCCAGTTGGTATTGACCACGGGAGGCACCGGGGTGGCAGCGAGAGACGTGACTCCGGAAGCTGTGCGTGAGATCGCGACGCGGGAACTGCCTGGGTTTGGCGAAATCATGCGGATGGAATCGATGAAGATCACCCCGAATGCGATCCTCTCGCGAAGCCTCGCCGTGGTGGTGGAGAATAGCCTGGTGCTCTGCCTGCCCGGGAAACCCTCCGGCGCGGCGGAGTGCCTGGGATTTGTGGCGGGAGCCATTCCGCATTGCCTGGCGGTGTTGCGGGAGGTTCCCACGAGTTGTTGAGGCGCGGTTGGTGCGCCCGCGGGCGGGAGGGGGTAGGGGGCTGGCGGTCAAGGCGCGAAGGCTGATCCGAGCAGCGTCTCGAAATGGGGGGGAGCTTCCTCGCGGGCGACGATTTCGACTTCGATGTTCCTGAAGCCCGCCCGTTCCAGCCAAAGATGGAGGTCGCCTTCCGTAAATCCGAGCCAGTGATCACCATACCATTCGCGGGCCTTTTCGAAGTGATGCTGGCGCAGATCCAAGATGAGGATCTGGCCGCCGCGAACCAGCAGACGGCGCGCGGCGAGGAGCGCGGCGGCGGGGTTCTCCGAATGATGCAGCGCCTGGCTCAGGATCACCACATCGACGCTCGCGGGTTCCAAGGGGGGGCGTTCAAGGTCGCCGAGGCGAAACTCCAGATTCTTGAGGCCGTTCTTCCTGGCCTTGCGAGTGCCGAACGCCACCATCTTCTCCGAGTTGTCCACCGCGATGACCTTCTTGCAATTGCGGGCGAGCAGTTCGCTGAGGAGTCCTTCCCCGGACCCGAGATCCGCCACGACCAGAGGCGGAAGGAGGCGCAACAGCAGTTGTCCGAACGCCTGCCAGGAACGTCCGGGTCCATAGCTTCGATCGAAACGGCCGGCGATCTGATTGAAAAAAACGCGTTCCTGATGGGCGCGTCGGGTGACGATGCGGCGGAGATTGGCCCGATCGGATTCGAATTCCGGCTGTTCCCGCGCGGCGGCTTTGGCCAGCGCCAGACTCGGGGCCCTGGCTTCGGAGGGAGAAGATTGCAGCCGGTAAAAAGTCCGCTTGCCCTCGCGGCGGGAGTCGAGCAGGCCGGCCTCCTGCATCAGGCCGAGATGGGTGGAGATGCGGGACTGGCCCAGCGCGGTGATGTCCTGGAGTTCGTTGACCGAGAGTTCGTTGTTCTCGAGCAACGCGAGAATACGAACGCGGGTTGGGTCAGCCAGGGCGCGCAGGGTTTTCAACGATGGACTGTCTTGGGCCATGCCGGTGAATTTGTGGGTTGACTGCCGACGAACACTATATATCTTCATATCCAGATACGTCAATATGACGTTGGCCGCATGGTGTGGCCCCCATTTCTGATGAGCAAAAAGTACATTTTTTCCTCGGAATCGGTTGGTGAAGGCCATCCCGACAAGGTCTGTGACACTATCTCCGATGCCGTGCTGGACGCTTGCCTAGCCCAGGACAAATTCAGCCGCGTGGCCTGCGAAACGTACGCCAAGTCCAACATCGTGGTCGTTGGGGGCGAAATTACAACCCAGGCGCGTTTGGATTATGTCCAGATCACGCGCGAGGCCATCCGCGGCATCGGCTACGTGAACCAGGACGACGTTTTCCACGCCGACAAGGTGTTCGTGAACGTCATCGTCACCCAGCAATCGCCGGACATCGCTCAAGGCGTTGACGCGCGCGCCGCCCAGGGCAAGAAAAAGGCCGAGCAGGGGGCTGGGGACCAGGGGTTGATGTTCGGTTATGCGAGTGACGAGACCCCGGAGCTGATGCCGGCTCCGATCATGTTTGCGCATCGCTTGGGGCGCGAGTTGACGCGGATCCGGAAGGAGGGAAAACGCGCGCCTTGGCTGCGTCCGGACGCCAAATCCCAGGTCTCGGTGGTGTATGAAGACGATCAGCCCGTTTCCATTTCCAACGTGGTCATTTCCACGCAGCACGCGGCCAGCGTCAAACACCGTGTGATCGAGGAGTTCTGCATCGAAGAGGTGATCAAAAAGGTGCTGCCCCAGGAGATGCTGCGCAAAGACACGCTGTTCCTGATTAATCCGACGGGACGCTTTGTGACCGGCGGTCCCCAGGGCGACACGGGTTTGACGGGGCGCAAGATCATTGTCGATAGCTATGGCGGATTCGGACGGCACGGTGGCGGGGCGTTTTCGGGCAAGGACCCGAGCAAAGTGGATCGCAGCGCCGCCTACATGGGGCGGTACGTGGCCAAGAACATCGTGGCGGCCGGATTGGCGCGCCGCGCCGAGATCCAGTTCGCCTATGCCATCGGATATCCCGACCCGGTCAGTGTCTACGTCAACACCTTCGGCACGGCGCGCGAAGGTTTGACGGATGAAGTGATCACGGAGGCCGCCCTCCAAGTGTTTAGTTTCAAGCCCGCCGACTTGGTCCGGCAGCTCCATCTGCTCCGTCCCATTTACTCGAAGACCACGAACTACGGCCACTTCGGGAAGATCGACGATTTGGCCAGCATCACCTGGGAGCGCACCGATAAAGTCAAGGCGCTGCAAAAGGCGGTGCGCTAGTTGTTTGAATTCCACCGAAATCTTTAACATTCCTCTCCGCTATGCCTGCCATCAAACTCTCCCCTTCCCGCAAAGCTTCCGCCAAGTCGGCTCAACCAGCTGACTTCAAAGTCAAAGACCTGTCCCTGGCCGATTGGGGCCGGAAGACCATCGAGGTCTCCGAGCGCGAAATGCCCGGCCTGATGTCCATTCGCGAGAAATACGCCGCTGCCAAACCGCTGGCCGGTGTCCGCCTCACGGGATCGCTGCACATGACCATTGAGACGGCCGTGTTGATCGAGACGCTGGTGGCCCTTGGCGCATCCGTCCGCTGGGCCAGTTGCAATATTTTCTCCACGCAGGACCACGCGGCTGCGGCCATCGCAAAGGCGGGGGTGCCCGTGTTTGCGTGGAAGGGCGAGACACTGGAGGAATACTGGGACTGCACCCTCGACGCCATTTCCCACCCGGGGAACCGGGGTCCGCAACTGGTGGTCGACGATGGAGGCGACGTGACGCTCCTGATCCACAAAGGCTATCAGCTTGAGGCAGGGGACGGCTGGGTGCAGAGCGCGAGCGCTTCGCACGAGGAGCAGGTGATCAAGAATTTGCTTAAGCGCGTGGCGAAGGAACGCCCGGGTTTTTGGCACGAGGTGGTGAAAGGGTGGCGCGGGGTGTCTGAGGAAACCACCACCGGTGTTCATCGGCTTTACCAGATGCTGGAGGCAGGTCAACTCCTGGTGCCTGCCATCAACGTCAACGATTCGGTCACCAAGTCCAAATTCGACAACTTGTACGGGTGCCGCGAATCCCTGGCGGACGGGATCAAGCGAGCGACGGATGTCATGGTGGCTGGCAAGGTGGCGGTCGTCTGCGGCTACGGCGACGTGGGCAAGGGCAGCGCGCATTCCCTGCGAGGGTTTGGCGCGCGCGTCATCGTGACCGAGATTGATCCGATCAACGCGTTGCAGGCCGCCATGGAGGGTTTCGAAGTCACGACCCTTGAGGACACCCTGGGCAAGGCCGACATCTATGTGACGGCGACGGGCAACCGCGATGTGATCACCCTTGATCACATGCAGCAAATGAAGGATCAGGCGATCGTCTGCAACATTGGTCATTTCGACAACGAGATTCAGATGGACCGGTTGAACGGCGCGAAGGGTGTGGTCAAGACCACCATCAAGCCCCAGTACGACAAGTACACGTTTTCCGGAGGCCGCAGCATTTTCATTCTGGCTGAGGGCAGGCTGGTGAACCTGGGATGCGCCACTGGCCATCCGAGTTTCGTGATGTCCAACTCCTTCTCGAACCAGGTGCTCGCGCAACTGGATCTATGGAAGAACAAGGACGCCTACAAGGTGGGCGTTTACCGGTTGCCCAAGAAGCTGGATGAGGAAGTGGCCCGGCTGCACCTCGAGAAGATCGGGGTGAAATTGACCAAGCTCTCCAGGAAACAAGCGGAGTATTTGGGGGTCGCCATGGAGGGTCCTTACAAGCCCGAGCACTACCGGTATTGAAACGACCGTCCGCTTTCCATCCCATTCGCGGTCATGGTGCGCACCCCTGATGAACCCGGGCGCATCCATCGTCGGATGACCGCTCCAGAGATCCGGTTGAATCCGCGCTTTCCAACTTCGGCAAGTCTGACCAAAATCCGCGCATGAAGCATCGCGGCAAGGCGGCGAAGGCGGGCAGTCGGATGATCCTTGCGAGCGTCCTGGTCTTTCTGCTGGCGGCCGGGGCGTTGAATTATGTCCTGAAGGGAGGGGGGGTTCTGCTCGGGTTGCTCGCGGGCCTGTGGGTTTTCTTCGTGGTTTTCGTGATCAACTTTTTTCGTGATCCGGAAGCCGTGGTGCCGTCCGATCCCAAAGCCATTGTGAGCCCCGCCCACGGCACGGTGGATGTGATTGATGAGACGGAGGAGCCTGTCTTTTTGGGCGGGCGCTGCCGCCGGATCTCGATCTTTTTGTCGGTGGTCGACGTGCATGTGCAGCAAGCTCCGGTGGCGGGCAAGGTTTCGCTCGTGCGCCACACGCCGGGACAATACTTGAATGCCTTGAAGGCCGAGTCGGCTTTGCACAACGAGAACGTCCTGGTGGGCATAGAGTCCAGTGAAGCCGCCGGGGAAAAGGTCGCGTTGCGGCTCATTGCGGGGTTGATCGCGCGGCGCATTCTCCCATGGGTCCGGCCCGGGGATGCCACGGGACGCGGTGAGCGCATCAGTTTGATTCAATTTGGATCACGCGTGGACTTGTATCTACCGCTGGCTTGCCGCGTCACGGCGGTGCTCGGGCAGAAAGTCAGGGGGGGCGAAACGATCGTGGCTGAGCGGGCCTGAGGTCAAAGGAGCAGGGAATGACACCCGAGATCAGTCAAGGCGAGCCCGGCCAACCGCCGAGGCTACGCATTTATTTTCTGCCGAACCTGTTGACCTCGGGGAACCTGTTTTGCGGCTTCATTGCCCTGACGCGCATTGTGGAGGCGAACGAGGGATCCCCCGATTTCAATCATACGATTCGTGTCGCCCTGTTTTTCATTCTGTTGGCCTGCATTTTTGATTTATTGGACGGGCGTGTGGCCAGAATGGGTGGCAACGAGAGTCCTTTTGGCCGTGAATTGGACTCCCTGGCCGATCTGGTTTCCTTTGGAGTTGCGCCGGCGTTTTTGGTGCACCGCATTGTGCTTAAGGATGTGTTTTTGAACCAGCAGGAGGTCGGTTGGTTCATTGCGTCCATTTACTTGATCTGCGGCGCGCTCCGGTTGGCGAGGTTCAATTGCCTGGCCAACATGCCGGGGGGAGGAGGCGGGAGCGAGTTCATGGGGTTCCCGATTCCCGCCGCGGCCGGCTTGGTCGCCTCGCTGACTTTATTCATGATGTGGTGGGATGAACGGGGGTATCGCACCGGGGCTTGGCGGTACGTGCTGCCCTGCCTGCTGCTTTTTTTATCCTTCATGATGGTCAGCGAGGTGAAATACCCGTCTTTCAAGAAGCTCGATTTGCGCGCGCGGCGTCCCTTCGCCAAGACGGTGACGGCGATACTTTTCATCGGTTCGTTGATGATCCTGCGCAATCTGGTGCTGCCGGTGATCCTGCCCGTCTTGTTCACGAGTTATCTCATTTATGGCCTGGTGCGGCCGCGAATGTCGCGCCAGATCATTCGGGGTATTGAAGAGGAGGAAGAGGAGGAAGGAGCCGATCCGCCGGGTTAGGGGCGGTTCACAAGGGGGGATGGAACCACTGGTTCAACTTGCCATTTCGATCGCGACAGGGGCAGTGAGCGGCTTCTTGGGGTCCGTTCCGGTGGGGCCGATTAACGTTACGATCCTGAATGAGGGAGCGAAGCACGGCTTTCTCAAGGGATGGCTGATCGGGTTGGGCGCTTGCTTGATGGAGATGATTTATTGCGGAGCAAGTGTGGCCGGGTTCGGGAGCTTGTTCGATTCGCGGCTGATGCGCGCTTCCATGGAACTGGCGAGTTTCCTTCTCCTGGCCGTTATGGGATTCAAGTATCTCCGGGTTCAGGCGATTGCGCCGGCGTCGAAAAGCGAGCGGATGATCGAGGAAAAGCTGCATCCTCACACCGCGTTCATGGTGGGTTTCGTGCGGGTGCTCGGGAATCCGGCGGTTTTGTTTTTCTGGATCACGCTCACCGCCGCATTTCTGTCCAATCAGTGGGTGGACAACAACCTCTTGAGCAAATCGGCCTTTGTCGGGGGCGTCGGGTGCGGAACCGTTTGCTGGTTCACGCTCTTGAGTTACGGGGTTGCGAGAAAGCGCGGGCAGTTCTCGGCGAGCACGCTCTTGAAGATTTCCCGGGCTTCGGGCGCGTTATTGTTGATCGGTGCCGGATTCATCGCCGTCCGTTTGATCAAGGCCATCGCCCGGCAGGGCTGACCTTTGAGGGCGGTTCGGCGGGGTGGAAAGGGCGGCAAATTGACGCAAGTACTTCAACGCCACTCTTAAATCCTTGGGCAGCGGAGATGCGATGGTGATCGTTTCCGAGGTGACCGGGTGTATCACCGTCAATCGACTGGCGTGGAGGGAAACGCGTTGGAGCAAGGGACGCTCGGTTCGATCCGACTTGAGCCGATAGCCGGGCTTGAGTTTGGAGAGCAGCAGGGGACGGCCCCCGTACATGCGATCCCCGACGATGGGATGGCGGAGAAAAGCCAGATGAACGCGCAGTTGATGGGTTCGGCCGGTGCGGGGCAGGCCCTTCATCCACGTGTAACCTCGAAAGCTCTCCAGGGTGAAAAACTCCGTGCGAGACCTTTTGCCGTGTTTCGGATCAACGCGCATATGGCCTGGACGTCCAGGGAAGGGCGCGATTTTTTGGTCCACCACGAAGGAGGACTCCGCGGGAGGACCCTGGATCAGAGCGAGGTACTCCTTGATGGGCGTCTGGTTGCCAAACTGGTTGGCCAAATGGATCAGGGTGCTTTTGGAGCGAGTCAGAAGCAACACGCCGGTGGTTTCGAAGTCGAGCCGGTGGACGTTGGAAAGATAGGCGAGGGATCGTTGTTTGGCCCACGGAGCTCCGCGGGCGATGTCGCGGTGAAGCAAACCCATCAGGTTGGGCCGCTGAGGATCGTAGCGGTCCGGCGAAACGAGAAGGTTGGCGGGTTTATCGAGGGCCAGGAGGTCGTTGTCCTCGTAAAGGACGGGAATTTCCCAAAACTCACCGGTGGCGGGTGAGGAGAGTTTGATGGGAGATGGGGTCGCGGTGGACATCGCCTGGCCGCGGCGCGCCATGGCAGCAGGGGTGAGCGGCGGGTGGTTACTGGGTCGCGGCGCGTTGCTGCGAGGAGGCAGGGAGCACCAGCTTTTCCCGTTCCTTGCGGAACCACTCGTTGAAGGCGTCGTATTGGTGCGTGCGTTGAAGATTGCGGGTGAACTCGGCGAGTTCAGTTTTCATTTTGGCCTCGTCCACGGGCTTGCGAGCGACGAGGTGCAGGATGAAACCTCCCTCCCGAGTTTGGGTGAAGGCGCTCGATTTTCCGGGTGCAAGCGCGAAGCCAACGTCCTTCAATTGCGAAAGGCTGGCTTTACGTTCCACGTCGGGAAGGGAACGGGTATTGCGGGAGAACGCGGGGAGCTTCATATAGGCGACATAGGGGCCGGCGACGGCGGAGGAGAAGCTCTTGCCGTGGGCCAATGCGTTGCTGAGGGTGGTTTGATAACCGGTGCCGGTGACGCGGGCCGCGTCGAGGGCCTGGCGGTTCTTGTAATCCTCGGTGACTCGGGCTTTGACCTGATCGAAGGAAGGGAGCTCGCTTGGAATCTTTTTCTCCAAGGCCAGAACATAGACCTTTTCCTGGCCCACCAGGGGATTGGAGAACGGTTCCTCGGGGGTGAGGTTGAAGGCCGCGCGGGCGATGACGAAGGGATCAGAGGTTTCCATCGGGCCGCTTCGGTCAAACGGCGCCGTCAGTTGATGCGGGATGCCTTTGGCGGCTGCAAGGCGGGACAGTTGAGCGGCCTCAGCGGGTTGAGCGGAAAAAAGTTCTTCCGCAAATGCGGCGGCAGCGCGGCGGGCTTCCCGCATGGAAAGTTCGGAGCGGAACTCCTCGCGAATGCGGTTTTTGGCCTCGGCGGCGGGCAGGGGGTTGCCCTGGGGATCGGGATAAGCGGATGGGCCGCGTTGAGCATAGAGTTGGTCGATGCTGGCGGCGAGATTGGTGCTGGCAGCCATTTGGGCTTCCGCGGCGGCCACGTGATTGGAGGCGTCGAATTGGACGTAATGCACGATCAAACGCTCCGGGATGCGATAGGCTGCCATGTTGTTGGTGAAATGCTGTTCGAGGGCAGTGGGCGTGATGTTGACCGAGGCGATGTGATTTGAGGCGGAGAAAAAGACCGCCTCGGTTTCAATCTCTTCGTTCATTTCGCGGTACTTCGACTCGGCTTGCTGAGGCGTGACGAGGCGCCCGCTCAAACCGCCAAGGAATACCAAATGCTGAACGGCGAGTTCATGGCGGACGAACTGCTCGAAATCAGACGAGGAATAACCCGCCGGCTTGAGCACGGTGGCCACGAACTGGTTATATCGCTCCACCTTCGAGCCTGGATTGTCTTTGTCCTGGAAGCTGGTGGTGATCCATTCCGCCACGGCGTCATCGTCGGCTGAAATCCCGAGTTCCCGGGCGCGGGCCAGCATGACCAGGCGGGATTGCGTTTCCGATTCCAGATCAAATCCCATCTGGCGGGTGCGCGCCGAATCATTGGGCCATTCGCCATTGTACATGCGATAACGCAAGCGGGCTTCATTGAGCGCTTGGACGTAATCCCCGCGCTGGATGGTCTTGCCGTCGATGGTACCGAGGGCAATTTCGCCTCCCTGAGAGTCGGGCCCTCCGAACCCCACATTCGGGCTGAAGTAAACCACGAAGCTGATAATGACGAAGAAGCTGACCACGATCCACAGCCACCTCTGATGACGCCGAATGCTTGAAAACATACTTTTCTTCTAGAAAATTAAGGGGAGGAAGCTACTCGCCGCTTCGGATACGGGTCAACGGAATTTCCTGTCGCCTGATTCTGTGATCCGGTGGCTTGATTCCGTTCTGGCCCTCCTTTGGATTTTGTCATACACCCCTTGGCACGACTATGAATGAATCCAGCAAGTGCCCCTTTACAGGCAAAAGTCCGCAACATCCAACCGGAGGGGGAACCTCCAATCGCGACTGGTGGCCGCACCAACTGAAGCTGAATATCTTGCGGCAGCATTCTTCCCAATCGGATCCCATGGGGGAAGATTTCGACTACGCGGTGGAGTTCGGGAAGCTGGACTACGCCGGATTGAAGAAGGATCTCGCGGCCTTGATGACCGATTCCCAGGATTGGTGGCCGGCGGATTTTGGACATTACGGTCCGTTGTTCGTTCGCATGACGTGGCACAGTGCCGGAACCTACCGGACCGGCGATGGGCGGGGCGGGGGAGGGCGCGGTCAGCAGCGTTTTGCACCGCTCAACAGTTGGCCAGACAACGTCAGCCTCGACAAAGCGAGGCGATTGCTCTGGCCCATCAAGCAGAAATATGGCCGCCGGATTTCCTGGGCCGACCTGATGATTCTGGCCGGCAACGTCGCCCTGGAAACCATGGGGTTCAAAACTTTTGGCTTTGGCGGGGGCCGGGCGGATGTCTGGGAGCCCGATCTCGACGTTTATTGGGGAGGCGAGACGACCTGGCTGGGGGACAAGCGCTACTCCGGGGACCGCGACCTCGAGAAACCACTGGGCGCAGTCCAAATGGGACTCATCTATGTCAACCCCGAGGGGCCGAACGGGAATCCGGATCCGATCGCCGCCGCGCGCGACATTCGCGAGACTTTTGGCCGGATGGCGATGAATGACGAAGAAACCGTCGCCCTCATCGCTGGCGGGCATACGTTTGGCAAGACCCATGGGGCGGCTCCTGCCTCCCATGTCGGCCGCGAACCCGAAGCGGCCGGGCTGGAGGAACAAGGCTTGGGCTGGAAGAACAGTTTCGGAACCGGGAAAGGGAGCGACACCATCACCAGTGGTTTGGAGGTGACCTGGACCACCACTCCCACACGTTGGAGCAACAATTACTTTGAGAACCTGTTCGGCTACGAATGGGAACTCACCAAGAGTCCCGCGGGAGCGAAGCAGTGGAGACCGAAAGGGGGCGCGGGCGCGGATACCGTGCCTCATGCCCATGACGCCTCCAAGCGCGTCACGCCCTCCATGCTCACCACCGATCTGGCGCTGCGATTCGATCCGGCGTATGAGAAAATCTCCCGGCGATTCCTGGAGCATCCGGATCAATTTGCCGACGCCTTTGCCCGAGCGTGGTTCAAGTTGACGCACCGCGACATGGGACCACGCTCGTTATACCTCGGACCCGAAGTGCCCCAGGTGGATCTGCTCTGGCAGGACCCGATCCCCAAGGCCAAACACCCCTTGATCGACGCCGATGACGTGGCGTGGCTGAAGAGCAAGATTCTGGCGGCGGGATTGTCGGTGGCGGAGCTCGTCTCGGTCGCGTGGGCATCCGCGTCCACCTTCCGCAGTTCGGACAAGCGCGGAGGCGCCAACGGGGGGAGGCTCCGCCTGGCACCGCAGAAGGATTGGGAAGTCAACGAACCGCCCCGTCTGGCCAAAGTGCTTCAGGCCCTCGGGGCCATCCAGCAGGAGTTCAAGGGCGCTCAGAAGGCCGGAAAACAGGTTTCGATGGCAGACTTGATCGTGCTGGGGGGAGCCGCTGGCATTGAGCTTGCCGCCAAGCATGCGGGGCATACCGTGATCGTGCCGTTTTCGCCCGGACGCACGGATGCATCCCAGGAACAGACCGATGTTGAATCCTTCGCCGTGCTGGAGCCGATCGCGGATGGATTCCGGAATTATCTCAAAGGGAAATACACCCTCAGGGAGGAGGAACTCCTGGTGGACCGGGCTCAATTGCTTTCCCTGACCGCGCCCGAGATGACGGCATTGATCGGGGGCATGCGGGTGTTGGACACGAACTTCGGGCAGTCGAAGCACGGAGTCCTCACGCGGCGTCCCGGAACCTTGAGCCACGATTATTTCGTCCATCTCCTCGATATGCGCACGGAGTGGAGGCCTTCCGCCGGGGATCCTGACGTGTTCGAAGGTCGCGACCGGAAGACGGGAGAGCTTCGTTGGACTGGCACGCGGGTTGATCTGGTCTTCGGATCCAACTCCGAACTTCGGGCCTTGGCGGAAGTTTATGCCAGCGCCGATGCCGGCGAGAAATTCGTGAAGGATTTTGTGGCAGCGTGGACCAAGGTCATGAATCTCGACCGCTTCGAAAAGTCCTCGGGCTAGAGACTCCATCAACCGTCCGCGATTTTAAGCCGGGGAGCATTCTCTTCGATCCCATGGATCATCCCATGGTCGCAGGTGCCCATACCCGGGGTGTGCGGGTTTCAGGCCTCCAGGCCCTTCCATGCTCTCCACGCGCCGGGTTTCCTTCGTCGCTCCGTAGGTCGGGCAGCCTGCGCCACAGCAGACAGGACTGTCTGCGTGACCACGACAACCCGGTCACCGAAGACCTCTGGATGCACCGGGTCAGGCGGCCGTTTGATTTTGAAGTTTGAGCTTGCGATAGGAGGCCCTGTAAATGGGCAATCCTTGCGCCATGAAACCCGCTTCGAAATCGGTGACCCATCGGGTGAGGTCGAGGGGCGGAGCGATCGGTTCGAAGCAGGGGGCTTCGCGCATGACCTGCGTCATTTGCTCAAAGTAGTCGGCGTGATCGGTGCGCAGGTGAAGGCAGCCTCGGTCGAGGAGCACACGGTCCGCCAGGGCGGGAAATCGCTCGTTGATAAGCCGGTACTTGCGGTGTTTCCTCTTGGGCCATGGATCCGGAAAGTACACGTGCAGGGTGTCGATGGACTCGAGAGGAAGCATCCATTCCAAAAAATATCCCGCTTCAAGCCGGATGAGCCGGACGTTGTCCAGCCCGGCTCGAGCCGACTTGCGAGCGGTCTTTTGCACCCGCCCCAGCAGCCGCTCGATTCCGAGGAAGTTTTTTTCCGGGTGGGCTCGCGCGTATTCGATCAGGAACGAGCCGTCTCCCGACCCTAGCTCCACCTCGATGGATCCGGGCCGTTGAGGGAAGAGAGCGGCGGGGTTGATGCGACGGACAATGGATTCCAGTTCGTGGACGATCAAGGCGAAGCGGGCAGGGTGGGGCGGGAAACGAAGAGCGCGATGGAGGCGGTATAGCCGTGCAGAAAATTACGGTTGCCGACGGGGCCGATTTCGCCGTTGCAGAAAAATCCCGAGACTCCCAGGGGCCCCAGTTTTTTCTGGATCATGGCGGCATCGTGGCTGGAGGAACCAAAAAGTTTGGTGCCTCGCCCGTTGCACGAACAAAGGCAGGCGCCGTAGATCGGCTGACCTTCGAGGTCTTGTCCCGCGCGGTCGAGCAGGAGTCCGAGATCCTCCGTGGCGGCGTTCGCGTCGCGTTTTTGAAATTGAAGCGTTTGGCCGCGTCGCGGGTAAGCGCCGACCGCGATGGAACCGGACGCGGGGTCGGTCCCGATCAGATTGCGAATCAGGAAATCGCCGCGTTGGAATTCCTCGGAGTATTCGTTGATGACCAATCCGACGAATAGATTGCCCCGGACTTTGGCTTGTTCGGCATTCGACAGCGATTGGAACGTGTCCACCAACACCTGATAGGCGGGGCGATTGGCAATGGTTTTGATGATATGGCGGTCGGTGTCGGTGATGGTCCAGGTTTCTCCGATCGGGGTGCAGCCCTGGCTGATGACGCCGTGGATTCCGATGGCCCCACCGAAGGACACGCCGACCCCACCCTCTTCGAAGACATCCCCGTTGAGATAAACCTGGGTCCGCTGGTCTGAGAAGTTGCCACTGGCCAGTCCGCCCAAGATGGCCTTGGGAGCGTAGGTGCTGTTCCATCCGCGCAGCCATGCCTCGGCATCCATGTGGAACGGGTCGGCGAAGGCCAGCCAGCCGTTCGTTTCCGCCGGGGACACGCCGGTGTGCCGCGGCCAGGAGTCGGGTTCAGCGCTCGCTTCGACGTCTTCTTGAGTGAAGCGAGTCGTGCGCAACTCCGCACCGGGGAGCGAGTAAAGTCCGAGCACGAGGGCGTCCTGATCCTCGAGTTCGTCCTCATTGACGATCAGGGAAGCGCCCGAACAGCCGGCGAGGACGGGAATTTGGGCGTGAAGGCGAAGGATTTCGAGGATGTCACGCGCTTGGTCGAAGTAGCCCGGGGTCATGAACACGAGGCCGAGCGAGGGGCGGTGGGGACCGAGTTGTTCGCGCAGGCCCGCGGCCCAGGCGCGGAGTTCGGTCTCTTCGAAGGGCTTCCGCCAGGAAGCGCTCACCGACCGAGGATGGCTGGAGTTCATTGGGCGAGCCTACGGGCACGCTTTTGCAAATGCCAAGCGAGTTCGCACGGCGGGGAGAGTGTTACCCGGGATTTCCAAACCCGTGCTCTGGGGTCTCCGTGTATCCCGATGTTGTTGGTAGGGCGGGCCTGTCCCAGCCCGCCGCCCACTGGATGCAAAACATCATGCTCCGGCGGCGCGCCGGGACGGACGCGCCCTACCTCCATCACCGGCAACATCGGGATGCACCGCTGGGGTCTTGGGGCTACACTGTGTGATTGAAGTCCTTCGGCTCCCCCGCGTACCCTGCCTGACCTGTGCTGAAACAACCTTCGGTCAAAGTGGGTCTCATTTCGCTTGGCTGCGCCAAAAACTTGGTGGATGCCGAGATCATGCTCGGCTCTTTGCTGAAGGAAGGCATGGAGATCACCAATCACGCGGAAACGGCGGATGTGGTCATCGTCAACACGTGCTCTTTTATCGACACCGCGCAGGAGGAAAGCGTGGACGCGATTCTTGAATCGTCGGCGGTGCGCGAGGCTTCGCACCGCGGTCAGGGACTGGTCGTGTCGGGATGTTTGCCGCAACGTTTCCGCGAGGAGCTGCCTCAATTGCTTCCCGAAGTGGACGCGTTCATGGGGATTGATCAGGTTGCCCAAGTGGGAAGGGTGGTGCGGGAAGCGATGGAGAATCGAGCGCGACGGTTGAAGAAACCGCCTCCGTCAAGTGATCCGCGCCGGGCTCGCAAGCAAGCGCTTTCCCGGGCTTTGTCCCGTGCCGAGTTGGAGGTTCCCCGCGAAGACGCGCATGAGGGCGCTGCCTCGCTGAGAGGGACCGAAAAGTTTGGCAAGACGCGCACCGTGGTAACCGCCCCGGCGCCGCCGTCCGTGGATGTGACGGTGCGTCCGACTTACGTTCCGGATTATCAAACGCCGCGGTTCCGTTTGACGCCTTCGCATTTCGCGTATGTCAAGATTGCGGAAGGCTGCAATCATCCCTGCAGTTTTTGCATCATCCCGAGGATGCGGGGCAGCCACCGCAGCCGTTCCCAGGCGGACGTTGTCGCCGAGGCCCGGCAATTGATTCGGGAGGGGGTGAAGGAGCTGAACCTGATTTCCCAGGACTCCACGTATTACGGCCTTGATTTGCGTCCGCGGAGGGAGGGATCCATCGCGGCGCCGGATCGTTTTCGCAAAGCGTCGTTGGAGTTGCCCGAGGGTGCCACGACGCTGTGCAGTTTGTTGCGTGAACTCCAGGCGCTGCGCGGGGACTTTTGGGTTCGGCTGCTTTACACGCATCCGGCGCATTGGACCGATGAACTGATTTCAACCCTGTCCGAGTGCGGCAAGGTGGCTCGGTATGTGGACATGCCCTTGCAGCACATCCACGACGCGATGTTGGAGCGCATGCGGCGCGAGACGAGCCGGGCTTATATCGAGGATTTGATTGCGCGCATCCGGTCCGGAATTCCGGGCATTGCGTTGCGCACGACGTTTATCGTGGGATTTCCGGGTGAGACGGAGGCTTATTTCGAATCGCTCCTGGAGTTTGTGCGGCGCATTCGTTTTGAGCGTCTGGGAGTTTTTGCGTATTCGAAGGAAGAGGGCACCCGGGCCGGGGGGATGAAGGGGCACGTGACGGAAGCGATCAAGCATCGCCGGCGCGACGCCTTGATGGCGGAGCAGCGAAAGATTTCCCGAGAGCTGTCCGGGGCGCAGGTGGGCAAGATCGTGCGGGTGTTGTTGGAAGGTCCGGCGAAGCCGGGCGAACTTGAAGGCGCGGGGATTCGATCCTGGGAACACGGGCTGATTCGGGCGGAGGGAGCGCGCAGCGCGGGGCGGGGTGCCTGGACGGTGGCGCGTTCCGGGAGCGACGCGCCGGACATCGACGGTCGAGTGTATGTGAAAGGAGGGCAGAAGCCCGGGAACTTCGCCCAGGTCAAGGTCACAGGGCATTCGGACTATGATTTGTTTGCGGAAATGGCCGATGGCGCGGGCGCATGAACCTGCCGAACAAACTCACCCTTTCGCGCTTCGTGCTTACCGCGGGGTTCCTCGGAGCGATGTTTGCGGATTTTCCGCGGCATCAAACCGTCGCCCTCGTGTTTTTTTGCGCCGCGGGGATGACGGATTACTTCGATGGACGTCTGGCGCGGTCGCGCGGGTTGATCACCAACTTTGGCATTTTGATGGATCCACTGGCGGACAAGATCCTGACTTGCTCTGCTTTCATTGCCTTCGTCGAGCGTGGTTATATGCCCGCCTGGATGGTGGTGGTGATCGTGGCTCGGGAGCTCGCGATCACCGGGTTGCGGCTGTTGGCGGCCTCGAAACACGTGGTGCTCGCGGCGGAAGGCTTCGGAAAGCACAAGACCATCAGTCAAATCGTGGCCATCATCTCCGTGCTCGTGCTCTCGAGTTATCAAGAGTGGGGAGCCGTCGGAGCCGCGGTTTTCGGGTTTTCTTTGTGGGGTGGACCCTGGGTCGAGTGGTTTACCGAACTCTCGAAGTGGGTGGCGGTGGTGCTGACCTTCGTCTCGGGCGTGCTTTACCTGTGGCTCAATCGCGGGATTTATTTGGATGACCTCTAGCCCCGAGTGGGGCCCTGGAGGGAAGCCCGTTCTTCATGCCTCAAGGCGATGAACTAGCAGGGAAAGAATGAAACCCGAAGAGGGGACGAGGCGCGGAGTGGATCGCTGGGTGTTGTGGCTGGCGCAGGGCTTCGGGGCCGGGCGTTCCCCGGTGGCGCCCGGCACGATGGGAACGGTGGTGGGGATGGCGTGGGCGGTGGCCTTGCTTCAACTGCCCTCCGTGGGCTGGTTTGGGGGTGTGATCCTGGGCAGTGTCGCGGCGGCGGTGTGGGTCTGTGGACGCGCCGAAGAGTTGATGGGACAAAAGGATCCCGGTTCCGTCGTCCTGGATGAAGTCGTGGCGGTGCCGATCTGTTTTGCCGGACTCCTCTGGGAAGGAACCGGTCTGGACCGCTTTCAATCCGGGTGGTGGGTGACCTCCAATGGAGTGGTGACGACTCTCTCTGCGTTCGCCCTGTTCAGGCTATTCGACATTTGGAAGCCTTGGCCGATTCGCTGGTCCCAGGCGTTGCCCAAGGGATGGGGCGTGGTGATGGACGATGTTCTGGCAGCGGCCTTCGCCGCCGTGGCGCTCAAGATTCCCGGCTGGATTTCTCTTTAAGGAAAAGGGGAAGAGAGGCTTCGTGCCGGTCGTTGATGCTCAGGTTGATGGAGAAGGCCCCGGCGTTCTCAAACTTCAGTTGATGGATGTTGATGACGAAATTCATGGCTGCCGACTCCTCGTCCCCCGTAAGTTCGACATCCAATGCGCCGTCGATGGGGGGAAGAATGGGGCGTCCATCGGCATCGGTGATGCAGATGCCGATGCGATGTCTGCCCTCTTCAAGGCGGCTGAAGCGGAGGCGCAACGCGAGGGCGCATTGGGGATGCACCACGGGGAAGGTACTGCTCTGAATCGTATCGAAGGCGCCGAGCACATTGAGCTTGCCGCCCGAGACCGTGGCCGCGTCGCACAAGGCGATGAGTTCCATCTTCATTCTTTCCCCACTTTCGCCGTGAACGGCGAGTCTGTCAAAAGATCCGTCCGAACTGGCCAGGGACACCACGCCAGTTGTCGCTCGGTCTGAGTCCGAGCAACAGGCGCAGGCGATGATTTATCACTCCAACATCGCCAAAGTGAGGGCTTGAAAAGGGACTGACCTCACCTAAATTGCGGCTATGGAATTGCCTGAAGCAGTGCCCGTGATGACGTTGCCCAACGCCATCTTGTTTCCCCAAGCAATGCTTCCGCTCTACATTTTTGAGCCTCGCTATCGGGCCATGCTGGAGGATGTTCTGGCTTCCCACCGCATGTTTTGTGTTGCGTTGCGCAAGTATGGCGGGAAGCGGGAAACCCCTTCCCGCGTGGCGGGGATCGGCCTGATCCGGGCTTCCGTGCAGCACAAGGACGGAACGTCCAATCTGATTCTTCAGGGACTCAGCCGGGTGGAATTGGGCAAGGTGCTGCGTTACAAGCCCTATCGTTTGCAACAAGTTTTCCCACTCCAACCCGTGCCGGCCGACGGATCACGGGCTCAGATGCTGACCGATCAGGTCCTTGATCTGGTTTCAGAACGCCTCAAATTGGGATTCCAGCTTCCCATTCAACTGGTCAAGCACGTTGGAGATCTTAAGTCGGAGGTGGGCAAGACGGATCAACTGGCGACACGTTCGCTGCGCGAAGCCGTGGGCCAATTGGCGGCGATGAATGATCCGGATCAACTGGTGGATCTCGTTTCCTGCGCCTTGCTCCCGCACCCGATCGAACGTCAGGTCATCCTCGAAACCATCGACGTCGAAAACCGGCTGCAAAGACTGATCCTTTTCCTGGCCGGAGAAATCCAGCGCGAGCGCAAGCGCAAGAAGGACTGATCTGCTCGACCCCGGGTCATCCCGGAGGGGTGTCCGCCATGAGCCGGGGGTAGCGTGAGGCACGAGCGCCAACCCCGAATCCTGGGCACGACAGCGTCGTCGAGCCTGGTAGGGGTCGCAGAGGGCTAAGGAACCGGGCAACCATGACTTCCGGTTCTCTCCCTGGTTCTTTTGACCTGGAGCATCGTTGCACTTCGGTCACAGGCCCATGTCCAGGGCATGCTCCCTCAGTGCGCCTCGCTCCTGGTCAAGATCCCGGCGCAGGAAAATCGGAATTCACTGTTGCGCGTTTCCTAGGGAGCGGCGACAGGTTTCATCGTCAAGGGATCCCGCAGGGGAACATGGTTCACTTTGCCCCCCGCCAGTTGATCCAGCCGGACGGCATGGTCGGGATGTCCCTTCAGAATCTCTTCGCGCTGGCCCACGATCAGAATTCGGACCTGATTCGTGTCGAGATATCGGCCCGCCACTCGCCGGACATCGTCCGTCGTCACCTTGGCGATGCGATTCCGATATTGTTTCCAGTAATCGGGTTCTTTCTGGTAGCGACCGGTGAATTCGTCCTGGGCGAAGATGGAGGCGACCTGTGCTTTGTTGGCGAAGCTCCGAGGGAATGTGTCGATGAAGGATCGCCGGGAGGTTTCCAACTCGTCTTCCCCCACCAATTCCCGCGCCATTTTGGACATCTCATCCAGGACGATGGAGGCCGCATAGGTCACCGTGCGCGACTTGGATTGGAACCCGGCGATGAATTGAAGCGGATAATAGACGCCTCCCGTGAAAGAGGAGAAGGCAGAATAGGCGAGGCCTTCATCGGAGCGGACCCGATTCATGATGCGCGAAGTAAACCCGCCTCCGCCCAGGATGTCATTCATCACGGTGACCGGAAAGAAGTCAGGATTCTCGCGCGTAATCCCGGGCAAAAAGATGAGCACGCGGCCTTGGTTGACGTCTTTATCGACGAGATAAGCTCCTGGTGGCGACATGCGGCCGTCGCCCGGAACGGGCAGGGCTTTGTCGCCTTGGAACGGCCATTGGGCAAAGAGTTTTTCCAGACGGGCACTCATGTCCTGCCGGTCGAAATCGCCGCTGGCCGCGACCACGAAGTTGGCCGGATGAAACCAACGGCGATGAAAGGTTTCCAAATCAGCCCGCGTGATGGAGGTTACCGCGTTGGAGGTGCTTTGTTTGGAGGCCCAGAAGGCGTCCCCGTAGGCGAGGAACAGCCGTTCGCGGGCTTCGATGCTGGACGAATCGTCGTTGCGCTGCCGCATTTCTTGCAGCAGTTGTTCGCGGCGGAGTGTGAGGCGGTCCTCTTGAAATCGGGGCGAGGCCAGCACATCGCGCAGGATGGAAAGACCCTCGTCGAGATCTTTGGTGAGGAGGTTCAGACTGGCACTGCCTTGGGTTTCGGCGACACTGGTGGAGAGTTGGGCGGCAAGGAAGTCGAGACGTTCGTCGAGTTGCTGCGCGTCGCGCGATCCGGCCCCGCCCCGCGACAGGAGATAGCCGGCCAACGAGGAAAGACCCTCCTTGCCCTCAGGCTCTACATACTTGCCAGTGCGAACCAGCACGGTGATTTGGACCAGAGGAAGCTCGCGATTCGGGACAAGATACGCGATCAGGCCGGATGACAAGGCGACTCGATAATCCGCGGGATTGGGGGGCTCGAAGCGAAGCGGGGGGAAGGCCAGCTTTTCGGGTCGGTTGGGAATCGGATCCGCCGCGCGCAGGGTCCAGGGCTGGAGTGCCGCTGCCAGAGCAAGGCCAAGGGAAAGAAGGGCTTTCATGTCGATCGCGGCTTAAGGTTTTTGCAATTCGGCCAGGCGCTGCTCGATGCGCTTCCGGTAAAGTTTCAGCAACGGTTGATTTTTGGGATCGGTTTTCCCCATGCGTTCTTCGATTTCCTTGAGCCGTTGTTGGAGCTTGCCGGAGTCCTTCTCCTGCTGCAGGGCGGACGTCATCTGGCGGAGGATGGGCAGCTGTTCCGGCGTCAAGCTCGATTCATCACCCGAAGGAGCGGCTCCCGGCTTGCGTGTATAGACGGCGACGGTGCGATTCTCCTTCGTGAAATATTTTCGCACCGCGTTTTGGATGTCCTCCGAAGTCACGGCTTGGTAGCGGGGGCCGGCCTCATTGATCTCACGCCAATTGCCGAGTCCATCGTAGAAAAGCAACTGCATGAGGATCGAGGAGTTGGAGGCCAGCTTGCGATATTCCCCGGCGGCGAAGTTATTCTTCACCTTCTGCAATTCCTCGTCGGGCACTCTCTCGTGGCGAAGTTTATCGAGCTCCGCCTCGATCGCGGCTTCGACTTCTTCGGGTTTGCGGCCTTCGCTTGCTTCCCCCCCCACGTTGAACAAGCCGGCCCACTTGCGGGAATCCTGGTAGGCGTAGGTGTCCGTGGCGACCTTCGAACCCAAGACCAGTCCTTTGTAGAGCCGGCCGGTGCGGGTGGACATCAGTTGCGAAAGCACTCCGAGCACGTAGCTGTCGCGGTGGCCGAAGGGAACCGTCTTCCAGAGCATATCGACCTGGGGATTCGCCTCGGCCTCGGCGTACATCCGCTTTTCCGCTTGCTGTTTGACCTCCAGGGTGACGACTTCCGGCGGTTTCGTTTTGCCGCGGGGAATCCGACCAAAATAGCGTTCGGCGAGAGTTTCGGCCGGGGCGGAATCAAAATCGCCGACCAGCACCAGGGTGATGTTTTGCGGAGCGTAGTAGGTGGCGAAAAAAGCGTCAGCCTCCTCCTTCGAGATCGAGGCGATGTCCGAGGGCCACCCGATGACCGGCCACTGGTAGGGATGAGATTCCCAAAACATGGATTCGAGCGCCTCTTGAAATTTGCCGAGCGGGGTGGATTCGGTGCGCATGCGGCGTTCTTCATAGACGACATCGCGTTCGGCGTAGAATTCGCGGAAGACGGGGCGCAGGAGGCGCTCCGACTCCATCCACATCCACAGTTCCATTTTGTTGGCGGGAACGGTGATAAAATAGACGGTGACATCGGCGGAGGTGGAGGCGTTCATCCCCGAAGCGCCGGCGGTGGTGTAAATGCGGTCAAATTCGTTTTTAACGAGGAGTTCGCGCTGGGCATCCAGGAGTTTTTTGAACTCGGTTGCGAGTTCCTTGTAACGGGCGGTTTGATTTTCGGGTTTGAGCAGATCATCGATCTCGCCGCGCCGGTAGGCGGTGCGCATTTTCGCTTCCTCCTCGCGCATCAACGATCGTACGCGCTCCTGTTCCTCCATGATTTCCCGGTCTTTGGCGGCGTCCTTGGTGCCGATATGGGGGGATCCCTTGAACATCATGTGTTCGAAAAGATGAGCAATGCCGGTGATGCCGGGTCGTTCGTTGGAGCTGCCCACATGGACCACCCAGCCGCCCGAGATGGTGGGGCTGTCGCGCCGCTCGAGCATGAGCAGCCGCATGCCGTTGGACAGCGTTTTTTCGATCACGGGCACCTTCTGAGCGAAGGCGTGGGGTGCGGTCAGGAGGAGGGTCAAAAGGAGCGCCAGCGAAAAGGACCTGGAGGTTGGAAGGGAACCGGCTCGAAAGGGGAGCTTTGCCATGGAGATCACAGCGGCAAGAGAGCACCATTTGGGAGGAACCGTCAACTTTTCCGAAGCCGCAATGATTGATTCATGGATGCCGTCCTTCCCCTCCTTTGCGACCTTTGCGACCTTGGCGTGAGGTTGGTCCAGGTTGGTCTCACGCAAAGGACGCAAAGGACGCAAAGGAAGGCCTGCGCGGACGAGGAAGGGTCCGCCGGATCGTCACATGACGTCCTTGTAATGTGTCGTTAACCCCTTTGCGGAGGAAATCACCGGCGGCATGGATATGTAGCGGTCCTTTCCCTCGTTTGCGACCTTGGCGCCCTTGGCGTGAGATTCGAACCGGCCGCTCACGCCTTGGTCTTGAAACTTCAAACCCGCCCCGCTTCGCACTGGGGCGCGAACCTCAGGCAGGAATCTCGCGATGGTCGTGCCAACCTGCGACTTCATACCGGTCTCGGAGCAGTTGGCGCACGCGAACCCACGGCACACGAGATTCAGGCATGGGATCGTGCGCCGACCAACACTGGCAGAGCGCTTGCAAGAGGCGATCGGGGGAGACCTGAAGCCTGGTCAGAAAATCCTGATGAGGCCGATCCACTCGATAAGCAGGAGCTGAACTTGGGTGGGCGAGATACCTGGAAATCAGGTCAAGGTCGGTATCAAGAAGGAAAGTGCCGTGAAACAAAAGCGCCGCGGCGCGGCGGCGCTGCGCGTTCCCAGAAAACTTGAGATTGTCCAACGTGAGATCCGTGATGCCCTGCACTTGAACCGGGGCGGAGATGAGTTTTTCAACGGCAGCACGATGGAACTCCATGATCTTGCGGTTGGTATGGCCTAAATCCTGCCATTCGCCGCCGGGATCCATACGAAGCACGAGGGCATAATTCAAGCAACCCCGCGACATCACGACCGTGCCCCCACCCGAACATCTTCGAAGAACCGGAACCCGGTCATGAAGGCAGGCTGTAACGTTAACTTCCTTGGTTTTGTCATTGGAATATCCAAGGACAACGAATGTTTGGTCGGGAACCCAGAATCGGAGGACGGGTTCAAGTTCGCCCGAATTGACCGCTTCGAGGAGCGCTTCGTCCAGAGCAAGATTGTGTTCTGGGGTGGATAAGTTGAGGTTGAGGACGAGCAAGGGGTTGGATTTATGGTGACAGGTGCTAGACTGGCCCCCTAAATAGCCCGCTTTTTGAACCTGGGCGATGAAACAAATCTTGAGACCGAAGCCTGAATCTTCCGCTGCTTCGAGCGGCCCTCGCCTCGCGAGCGTCAACGGACAAAGTTTGGCTGAGTCGATGGAGACGCTGCTCAGTTTGATGCTCAAGGACCACGAGCCGCAGCAAGTCTCCCGCATCCTGCATGGCATTGCCGAGCGGATGACTTTGGCCGGGGTGCCGGTGCCGCGTCCGGTCAGCACGCCTTATTTGAACACCATCCCGCTGGGGGAGCAGCCCGAGTATCCGGGCGACTGGCGTTTGGAGGTTCGCATCAAGAGTTTGATGAGGTGGAACGCGATGGCCATGGTGGTCAATGCCAACCGAAAGCACAGCGGTTTGGGCGGTCATATTTCCACCTACGCTTCCTCGGCGACGCTTTACGAGGTGGCCTACAATCATTTTTTCCGGGGCGGTGATGATGGGCGCATCGCCGACATGATTTATTTTCAAGGCCACGCCACGCCAGGAAATTACGCGCGCGCGTTCTTGGAGCGCCGCCTCGACGAGCGGCATTTGCAGCATTTTCGACAGGAACTGGCGGAGGGAGGGGGATTGTCCTCGTATCCTCACCCCTACCTGATGCCGGATTTTTGGCAGTTTCCCACCGTATCGATGGGGCTGGGGCCGATCCTGTCGATCTATCAGGCCCGATTTCTGCGTTACATGCGGGCTCGAGGTTTTCTCAAGGGTCCCGAGCCGAGGGTGTGGGCTTTTGTCGGGGACGGCGAATCAGACGAACCGGAAACGCTGGGATCGCTCACCCTGGCTTCACGGGAGCATTTGGACAATCTGACCTGGATTGTGAATTGCAATTTGCAGCGTCTGGATGGACCCGTGCGCGGCAATGGCAAGATCATTCAGGAGTTGGAAGCCGCTTTCCGCGGGGCGGGATGGAACGTCATCAAAGTGATCTGGGGGTCCGATTGGGACGCGCTTTTTGCGGCGGACAAGTCCGGATTGCTTCTGAAGCGGATGGAGGAGGCGGTGGACGGCGATTTCCAGAAGTATTCCGTCGAGCCGGGCAGTTACACTCGCAAGCATTTCTTCGGGAAATATCCGGAGTTGCTCAAGCTCGTGAATCATCTGACGGATGACCAGATCCGGAAGTTGCTGCGCGGCGGTCACGACATGCGCAAGGTCCATGCGGCCTTCAAGGCGGCCGTGGAGCACAAGGGTCAGCCGACGGTCATTCTGGCCAAGACCGTCAAGGGGTATGGATTGGGAGAGGCGGGTGAAGGCCGCAACATTTCGCACCAGCAAAAGAAGCTGAATGAAAAAGAGCTTCGGGAATTCCGGGCCCGATTCGGCATCCCCATCAGCGACGAGGAGATCGTCGACACGCCTTTTTACCGCCCTGCGGCCGACGCCCCGGAGACGGCCTACGTGATCGAGCGCAGGAAGGCCTTGGGTGGTTTCCTGCCGAAACGCGAGGTGAAGGCCCCCGCGCTGAAAACGCCCGGCTTGTCCGATTTCCGGGAGTTCTTGAAGGGCAGCGGCACCATGGAAGTTTCGACGACCATGGCCTTCGTGCGATTGCTGAGTCATTTGCTGCGAAACAAAGACATCGGCCGCCATATCGTTCCGATCATTCCGGACGAAGCGCGCACTTTTGGGATGGACGCCTTGTTCCGGGAAATCGGGATTTATTCCCCCAAGGGTCAGCTGTACGAGCCGGTGGACAGCAAGTCGCTGCTTTACTACCACGAGACCCGGGACGGTCAGATCTTGGAGGAGGGCATCACCGAGGCAGGTTCCATGTCGTCCTTCATTGCCGCCGGAACGGCTTACGCCAACATGGGGGTGAACATGATCCCCTTGTTCATTTATTACTCCATGTTCGGGTTTCAGCGCATCGGGGATCAGATGTGGCTGGCGGGGGATATTCGGGCCAAGGGATTCTTGCTGGGGGCCACGGCGGGAAGGACGACCCTCAACGGCGAAGGGTTGCAACACGAGGACGGCCACAGTTTGTTGCTGGCCAGCACCATTCCCACCCTGCTCACCTACGATCCGGCCTTTGCGTATGAGGTGGCCGTGATTCTGCAGGATGGGTTGAGGAGAATGTACGCGGAGGGGGAGGAGATCTTCTACTATCTGACCCTTTATAACGAAAACTACCTCATGCCGCCCATGCCGGAAGGTTGCGAGCGAGGGATTCTGAAGGGGCTCTACAAGTTCAAGGCGGGTCCCAAGGGCGCCGCCCACAAGGCGCACATTCTTGGTTCAGGCCCCATCTTGCGGAGCGCGTTGAAGGCACAGGAAATCCTGGCGGATCGGTTCGGGGTGAGCGCGGACGTCTGGAGCGCCACCAATTACAAATCCTTGCGGAACGAGGCTCTCGAGGTTCAGCGGTGGAATCGCCTGCATCCCGAGTCCGCGCCCAGGCGGAGTTACGTCGAGGAATTGCTGGCGGCGGAGAAGGGCCCTTTCATCGCTGTGAGCGATTTCATGAAGATCGTGCCGGAGCAAATCGCGTCCTGGGTTCCCGGCGGTTTGACCGTGCTGGGAACGGATGGATTTGGACGGAGCGAGACCCGTGAGAAATTGCGGCGTTTCTTCGAAGTGGACGCGGAGAGCGTGGTGATCGCCACCCTCGACGCGCTGGCCCGGCGCGGCACGGTTCCCCGCGCCGAAGTGACGAGGGCGATTCGCGAACTGGGTGTGGATCCGGAGAAAGCGCATCCGGAGTGTTTGTAGAGCGAGAGGCTCGCGGCTGCGGAGGGAATAACCATTGTTATGGATTTGAAATTGCCCCAATTAGGTGAAGGTGCCGAGTCGGGAGTCGTGGTGAGCGTGCTCATCAACCCTGGTGACATGGTCACGAAAGGGCAGACCATCCTCGAACTCGAGAGCGAGAAGGCCGTCGCGCCCATTCCCAGTTCCGAGACCGGCAGGGTGGAATCGGTGCGGGTCAAGCCTGGCGATCGCCTCTCCTATGGCCAGGTTATTGCCGTGTTGAGTGGCGGGAACGGATCCACCGCGCCTTCGGCTTCACCGCCTGTTGCTGGAGTGCAGCCCGCTCATGGGGCCGCACAAGCCGCCACACCGCCGGCCGCAGCCGGGGTGACCACCGGCGGCATGTGGAATTCAGGCGCCAACCTTTCCGGTCCGATGCCGTCCGCTTCTCCCTATGTGCGGAAGGTCGCCGGAGATTTGGGCATTGATTTGCGCCGCGTGCGGAGCAGCGGGACGGGGGGGCGGGTCACCCTTGCCGACTTGCGCGATTGGATGCAGCAATGCCTGGCTTTGGCAGAAGCGCCGCCGGCGGGTTCAAGCGCCGGAGCTTCGCCGGGCGCGGCCAAGCCGGTTTCCATTGATTTTTCCGCGTGGGGGCCGGTCCGCCGGCAGCCCATGAGCTCGTTGCGGAAAGTGATCAGCCGCCGGATGGTCGAGAATGCCTCCACCATTCCGCATGTGACGCAGTTCGACGATCTTGACGTCACGCGGCTCATGGAAGTGCGCCATCGTCACGCGAAGGCTTTCGAATCCAGCGGCGTCAAGCTCACGCTGACACCTCTGATTCTGAAGACCCTGTCCGGCGTGTTGATGCGACATCCCATCTTCAACGCGAGCCTGGACGAGGCGACCGAGGAGATTGTGTTCAAGGATCACGTTCATTTGGGCATCGCGGTGGACACGGAGGCGGGGTTGATCGTGCCGGTGCTCCGGGACGTGGAGCGCAAGAGTGTTTTGGAGATCGCGCGGGAGTTGGAGTCCCTGGCCCGGAAGGCGCGCGAGCGCAAGGTTGCGCCGGATGAACTCAAAGGCGGCACCTTTACGGTATCGAACCAGGGCGGGATCGGCGGAACCCATTTCACGCCGATCATCAACAAGCCGGAGTCGGCCATTCTCGGACTGGGGAGAAGTGCGGCCAAACCGGTCGCGGTGGAGGGCCGGGTGGAGATTCGCACGCTGATGCCGATCGCGTTGTCCTACGACCATCGATTGATTGATGGCGGCTCCGCGGCCCGATGGGTGGTGGATTTCGGCGCCTCGCTGTCCCAATTCGACGAGGCGCTTTTGCGTTGACCCCCGGCCAGTCCATTCGACAGGAGATCATCAATTTCATGGATCCAATCAAAACAGAAATCGTAGTGGTCGGGGCCGGGCCCGGGGGCTATGCCGCGGCGTTTTACGCGGCGGATTTGGGCAAAAAGGTGATCCTGGTGGAGAAGGAGAACCGGCTGGGCGGCACCTGCTTAAACAGCGGATGCATTCCTTCGAAGGCTTATTTGCACGCCACCCACATGATCGCGGAAGCGCGCGAGTCGGCGAACCGCGGCATTGTTTTCGCGCCGCCCACGCTGGACATGGCCAAGCTCAGAGCTTGGAAAGATGGCATCCTGCAAAAACTGAGCGGGGGCATCGCCACGCTGGCCCAGAAGCGGGGCGTGACGGTGATCAAGGCACGCGGTTATTTCGAGGACTCCTCGACGTTGAGGGTGGAGACCGAGTCCGGCCAGCAGTTTATTCAATTCGAGCAAGCCATCGTCGCGGTCGGATCCCGGCCGGCCCTGCCCAAGACGTTCGATCTGGGCAACAGCCGGATCATGACTTCGAAGGAAACTTTCGAGGTTGATGACGTCCCGGAGAACCTGCTCGTGGTCGGGGGCGGTTACATCGGCATGGAACTCGGCACCGTCTATGCCAGCCTGGGCAGCAAAGTGGTCTTGGTGGAAGCCTTGGATTCCATCCTCATGGGCGCCGATCCCGACTTGACGCGTCCGGTCATGGCTTATGCCAAGAAAGCGTTTCGAGAAGTGCGTTTGAAAGCCCGGGTCGAGCACATGTCCACGGCGGGCAAGCAGATCAAAGTCCTGATCGACCATGATGGACAGCGGAAGGAGGAACTCTTTGACCGAGTGCTCGTGTCGGTGGGGCGGGTGGCCAACGCGGAAGACCTGGGACTCGAGCATACCCAGGTGTCCCGGGACGAAAAGGGTTTCATCAAGGTGGATGGGCGCCAGCGGACCTCGGATCCGAAGATTTACGCGATTGGCGATATCGCCGGCGGAGTATTGCTGGCGCACAAGGCCTCTCGCGAAGCGCGGACTGCGGTCGAATCGATCACTGGAGAATCGTTGACGAGCGCCAACGCGATTATCCCGGCGGTCGTGTTCACGGACCCCGAGGTGGCGTGGTGTGGCCTGACTGAGGCCGAGGCGAAGACCAAAGGCATTGCCGTGCAAGTGACCAAGTTCCCGTGGGGCGCTTCCGGGAGGGCATTGACTTTCGACCGGGTGGACGGATTGACGAAGTTGATCGTCGAACCGGGGACGGAGCGCATCTTGGGTGTGGGCATCGTCGGGCATGGCGCCGGCGAATTGATCGGAGAAGCGGTGCTGGCGGTGGAGATGCAAGCCACCGTGCGCGATCTGGCGATGACGGTGCATGCGCATCCGACGTTGTCCGAGACCCTGATGGAAGCCGCTGAAGCCTTTTTAGGCCACGCCACCCACACCATTTCGAAGAAAACCGCGGCCTGACCGGATCCGAACGACCTTGCTTTCGCTGTCGGAGTGATTCCTTCTTGACGCCCTCGCCGGGTCGGGTGACCGGGCCCGTTCTGGCACTCCCTTTTTCGACGGGAGCCGCGTGCTTTCACGCGGCCCGCCGGGTGAAGGTTTAGCGGCGTTGAAACATCTGGAGCATCGCTCGTGAAACGAGACTCTCGTCGCAGCCCAAGCAACGACCCCGTGGTCCAGGCCATGCTGGACTGCTGGAAGGGGTTGTCTGCCAGCCTGGAAGAGCCGCAGGTGGTGGCCGTGTCGGGCGGGATGGACTCGGTCGTGTTGGCGAACGCGATGGTGGAAGCGTGGAGGAGGGAGGGCGGCGACCCGTCGAAGTTACACTTGGCGCATTTCAATCACCGTCTGCGGGGCGATGAGTCCGATCGAGACGAGGGCTTCTGCCGGAAGGAGGCCGCGCGATTGGGAATTCGGTTCCATCTCGGAGGTCCGGCCCCATTCGACCGAAGGGCTTCCGGCGGCGTTTCCGTGGAAATGTGGGCGCGGAAAGAACGGCATCGGTTCCTGGCTCGAGTGGCGAGGTCCGTGCAAGCGAAGCATGTGTTGCTAGCCCATCACGCGGACGATCAACTCGAGTTGCATCTGATGAGGCTGGCCCGCGGCACCGCGGGCTGGGGCGCATCGGGGATGAGGGAGTGGGGGCCGAGTGCCGAAGATTCCGCCGTGGTATTGGCGCGACCCTTTCTGGGATTGTCGCGGGCGGAATTGGAGGCATGGGCGAAGTCGCGGAGACTGTTGTGGGTGGAGGATTCGAGCAACGCGCATGTGACCATTCCGAGGAATCGGATTCGATCAGAAGTTCTGCCGGTGTGGGCGAAGGCGGAGCCTGGATCACTGGCTGCACGCGCGGGTCGGGTTTTGAGAGTGATGGGAGACGAATCGGAATTCGTTCGGCAGCGAGCGAGGGAGTGGTTGCGCGAGCCTGACGCTATTTTTGAGGATTTGCCCCCGGCTTTGCAGCGTCAGGTCATGGTTTTGGAGTTCGAACGACTGCAGATGAATCCGACCCTGGAAGACGTGGAGTTCTTGCGGACGAGAGCCCGGGTGCGCCGGAGCCTGAGGGGCGAGGGTCATGTGATCCGCACGCCCCGGGGCCGTCTGCAGTTCCTGCCCGCCCTTCGCGAGTATTCGAGGAGCCTGACGCTGGGGAAGGGAAAAGGACGGGGGAGCGCAGGCGCTTTCCAGTTCACATGGCACACCTTGGAGGGAGAGGAGGCGGAGGCGTTGCTGAAGCTGCCGTTTATTCCAGGGGAAGAGCGGATGGACTTGGACCGATGCGGCGAGGGATGGATCCTCCGGAATTGGAGGATGGGAGATTGCATGTGTCCCTTGGGGATGAAGGGAAGGAAGAAACTGCACGATATTTGGGTGGATCGGAAGTTTCCGCGATGGCAGAGGGAGGGTGCGGCGGTGCTGGTTGGCTTGGGGGGTGAGGTGGTTTGGGCGGAAGGAGCCGGCATCAGCGACCGGGTGAAGATTCGTCCCGGCACGCGCAGGCTTTTGGTCTGGAAGGGTTCGAGGACCGTGGGGGACGTCTTTGAAACGCCTTGAATTCAAGGCGCTTGGATTCTGGATTGTTCCTTGCGGGTCCGGTATTTCCGTGATACGTTACGTCGTTTAATAGGACGAGAAATGTCTGATGAAAATCGAAAGGGCGACTCTGGTCGCGGTGACAAGAGCAACGGGGATCCGAAGCTTCCTCCTCGAGCGTGGCTGATTTGGGTCGCCATTTTCGGGGCGATCATGCTCCTGGTCTTTTACAAAGACCGCACCGAGGATTCCACCGGCCGCATCAGTTACCTTAAGTTCACCCAGTTGGTGGAGTCCAACATGGTGAAGGGCGGCACGATCATCTTCAATCCGCAGTCGTCCGACCTCCGCCTGGTCGAGGGGGAATATTGGGAAAACGGCCAGTTGAAGCGGTTTACGCTGAAAGCGTTTATCAAGCCGGATCTTCAAGAGAAGCTGATGTTGAAGGGCTTCGAAACGCGCGAGCCCAACACGCTGCTCATCAATTTCGTCTACGCGATTCTGCCGTTCATTTTCCTGGCGCTACTCGTGTATTTCTTTTTCGTCCGGCAGATCAAGATGGCGGGGAAGGGCGCGTTGAGTTTCGGCAAGAGCAAGGCGCGGATGCTCAGCAAAGAGAAGAATCGCGCGACCTTCAAGGACGTGGCGGGCATTGAGGAGGCCAAAGACGAGGTTTCCGAGCTCGTCGAATTTCTCAAGGATCCGAAGAAGTTTCAGAAACTGGGGGGCCGTATTCCGAAAGGCATCTTGATGGTGGGCGCACCCGGAACGGGGAAGACCTTGCTGGCGAAAGCCATCGCGGGGGAGGCGGACGCCTCGTTCTTCAGCATCAGCGGCAGCGATTTCGTGGAGATGTTTGTCGGGGTGGGAGCGAGCCGGGTCAGGGACATGTTCGAGCAGGCGCGCAAGCACACGCCGTGTTTGATTTTTATCGACGAGATTGATGCGGTGGGGCGGAGCCGCGGCCATGGTTTGGGCGGGGGCAATGACGAGCGCGAGCAGACGCTCAACGCTTTGCTGGTGGAAATGGACGGGTTCGACACTCAGGAGGGCATCATCATCATTGCCGCCACCAATCGACCTGACGTGCTGGATCCCGCCTTGCTGCGTCCGGGCCGGTTTGACCGCCAAATCACCGTGAGTCTGCCGGATGTGAGGGGGCGCGAGGCCATTCTCAAAGTGCATGCGCGGAACGTAAAGCTCGACAGCCATGTGGACTTGGCCGTGATCGCGAGGGGCACCCCGGGCTATTCGGGCGCGGAGTTGGCGAATCTGCTGAACGAAGCCGCGTTGCTTGCGGCCCGGACGAATAAAAAATCCATCGGCATGAAGGAACTGGAGGAGGCGAGGGACAAGGTCCGCTGGGGACGCGAGCGCCGCAGCCTTGCCATGACCGACGTGGAGAAGAAGTTCACCGCCTGGCACGAGGCGGGTCACGCTCTGGTGAGCGTCTTGCTCGAGCACACGCACCCGTTGCACAAGGTCACCATCATTCCCCGCGGTCAGGCGTTGGGCGCCACGATGTCGCTGCCCAAAGAGGACGTCTTGAACCGCCGCCGCAAGGAGATGCAGGACATGATTGCAGTGACCATGGCCGGGCGCATCGCGGAGGAAATTGTGTCGGGAGACATCTCGACCGGGGCTTCGGGAGACATTCAGCAGGCGACCCATCTGGCACGGGCGATGGTTTGTCACTGGGGCATGAGCAATTCTCTGGGCATGGTCCAGTACGGTGACAATCAAGAGTACGTGTTCCTGGGGCGGGAAATGATCCGCAGCAAAGATTACAGCGAAAAGACCGCGCAGGAGATCGATGCCGAGGTCAAGCGTTTGATCGACGAAGGCTATCAACGGGCGCGAGATCTGATCGCGACCCATCACGATAAGCTGGAACTGATCGCGAATTCACTTCTGGAATACGAGACCCTGGATGGAGAGCAGGTGCGCGAGATCGTCAAGACCGGCCAGTTCACGCCTCCCACCTTGCCACCTCAACCCCCACCGTCGACGGTCGAGGCCGCCAAGCCGGTGCCGCCCAAAATCGAGCCCGGCCTGGATGGGAGTCCCGCACCCGCACCCGCGTGAGCGGATGGTGTTGCGATCCGGGAGCGGATCCGAAGGACTATCCAGGCGGATCCGCGGGTGATGGTTACAGCCCGCCTTGCCTCAAGGGGCCTCCCGACATGCCGAGCATTCCATGACACCCATCATTGCGCCCTCCCTGCTGGCTGCGAATTTCGGGAAACTATTCCAGGAAGCTGGACGCGCTTCCCGGTCCGGGGCGGAGTGGCTTCATCTGGACATCATGGACGGCCATTTCGTGCCGAACATTTCATTCGGTCCCGATGTGGTGAGACGGCTGCGGCCGGTAGTCCGGATGTTTTTCGATGTGCATTTGATGTGCTCGAAACCGGAGATTCTGCTGGAGCCGTTCGTGAAGGCCGGGGCGGAGTTGATGACGATTCATGCCGAACTGGACGAGCGGGTGGCGCCTCTGCTTTACAAAATCAAGTCCTATGGCGTAAAGGCCGGCCTGGCCTTAAATCCGGCCACGCCCTTGCAAGCTGCTCTGCCGCACCTCAAGCGGGTCGATTTGATCTTGATCATGACCGTGAACCCCGGCTTTGGCGGGCAGCCGTTCATTGCGGAGTGTCTGCCGAAAATCCAACAGGCTCGGCGGCTGCGGGAGGACAAGCAACTGAACTTCCGCATCGAGGTCGATGGCGGCATCAACGAGAGCACCGCGGCAGAATGCGCGGCCGCGGGGGCGGACACCTTTGTCGCGGGCACGAGCTTGTTTGGACAGCGAAGTTTCGCGACGGGGGTGAGAAAGCTGCGCAAGGCGGTGCATCGCGCCGAGGCCGCCGCGCGAAAGTCCTGACGATCCTGGAACCTCATTCGCATGGAGAACATTCGATTTGGAACGGACGGATGGCGGGCCGTGATTGCCGAGGGCTTCACGTTCGACAACGTGGCGCGGGTGGCGGACGCCACGGCGAGGGTTTGGTTGAAGGAGCCCACGGCGGGACGGAGAAAGAGGGTGGTGGTCGGATTCGACCGCCGATTCTTAAGTGATCGCTTCGCGAGGACGACGGCGGAAGTCATGACGGCCCGGGGCTTCGAAGTGCTGATGTCCCCGGCGCCGCTTCCGACTCCGGCGTTGTCTCTGGCCGTGGTCGAACACGAGGCGGTTGGAGGAGTGATGCTGACCGCGAGCCACAATCCCCCCCGGTTCAACGGATTCAAAGTGAAGGCCCATTTCGGGGGCTCCGCGGACCCGGCGCTTTGCCAGCGGATCGAGGCGTGCTTGGAGCTGGAAGTCCCCGCAGGGGAAGCCCGGGAGGATGCGATCGAGATCCACGATTTTACGACCGCGCACTTGCGGCGTCTAAAGCAATTGGTGGACTTCAAGCTCGTCGCGGGATCCGGTCTTCGCTTCGCGCACGAGGCGCTGTTTGGCGTGGGGGCGGGATGTTTCGACCGATTGTTGAAGGGCACGAGTTGCCGTGTGACCACGCTGAATGCAACCCATGATCCCTTCTTTGGCGGCATTAATCCGGAGCCGGTTCCGGCGAATTACTCCCGCTCCAGCGCCTTTCTTCGCAAGCATCCGCACGACCTGTGCCTGGTGACGGACGGCGACGCCGATCGGGTGGGCGGGATGACGGGGCGGGGCGGGGCGCTCACCACGCACGCGATTATCGCCCTGCTCTTGCGGCATTTATCGGTCCATCGCGGACTCCAGGGCCGGGTGGTGAAGGCGCTGACGACCACGTCCATGATCGACAAGATGTGCGCCGACGCCGGCTTGCCCCTGGTTGAAACCGGAGTGGGTTTCAAGTACATCGCGGCGGAGATGTTGAAGGGGGGCGTGCTTCTCGGGGCGGAGGAGAGCGGAGGGATTGGTTTTCCGGGACATATCCCGGAGCGGGACGGCATTCTGGCCGGTCTGATGCTGTTGGAAATGCTGGCGGTGGAGAGGCGACCTTTGGAAAAACTGCTCGCGGGCCTGGAAAGGAAATACGGTCCGCATCGCTACGCCCGCTTGGACACGCATTTTCCGGTCGAGCGCCGGGCGGAGTTGATGGAAGCTTGCCGGAACCATCCGCCCGCGAAACTGCTGAATTCGCCGGTGGAAAAGGTGCAGAGTTTTGACGGGGTGAAGTACACCGCGAGGGATGGTTCGTGGCTGATGGTTCGGGGATCGGGGACGGAACCGGTCTTGCGGATTTATGCGGAGGCGGCGACGGAGGCGGGAGCGGCCCGGATGGTGGAGACGGGGAAGCGGATGGCCCGGAGAATCTGCTTTTCATGAGCGTTTCGGCCATTATGGTCACGCGGTTGTTTTTGCGGTAGTCGACATAGCATGGACACGGCACATATTCGGAATTTCAGCATCATCGCCCATATTGACCATGGGAAGACGACCCTTTCGGACCGCCTCCTTCACCGGACGGGCACCGTGGCCACGCGCGAGATGCAGGACCAGCTACTGGACTCGATGGATTTGGAGCGGGAGCGCGGGATTACGATCAAAGCGCATCCGGTCACGATGCTTTATCAGGCGAAGAACGGCGAAACTTATGAGCTGAACCTGATCGACACTCCGGGTCATGTGGATTTTTCCTACGAGGTGTCGCGAAGCTTGAGCGCGTGCGAGGGCGCGCTGTTGATCATCGACGCGGCGCAGGGTGTGGAGGCGCAGACCGTGGCCAACGTTCATCTGGCCATGAAGCAGAAGCTGGAGATCATCCCGGTCATCAACAAGATTGATTTGCCGCACGCCAATGTGGAACTGACGAAATCGCAACTGGAGGACATTCTGGCGATTCCGGCGGACACCGCGATTCTGGCCAGCGCCAAGGAAGGCATCGGGATCGAGGATATCCTGGAAGCGATTGTGGCGCGGGTGCCGCCGCCCAAGTCCACCAACGAACGTTCGATGCAGGCGCTGTTGTTTGATTCTTACTTTGACACTTACAAGGGCGTGGTCACGCACGTGCGTGTGTTCAATGGCGAGCTTCGGGCCGGATTGCAGGTGAAGATGCTGCATTCCGGGAAGACGGTTGAGATCAAGGAGGTGGGAAGCTTCAATCCGAAGCCCTACGTTCGCGAGAAGCTGGAAACCGGCGAGACCGGTTACATCACGGCGAACATCAAGACGCCCAAGGACGTGAAAATGGGCGACACCCTGACCGATTCGCGACTTCCTTCACCGGCCCTGCCGGGCTTTCAGGAAATCAATCCGATGGTGTTCAGTGGAATTTATCCGATCAACACCGCCGATTACGAGCACTTGAAATCCAATTTGGCCAAGCTCCAGCTCAACGACTCCGCGTTTGTCTACCAATCCGAGAGTTCCGTGGCGCTGGGATTCGGGTTCCGGTGCGGTTTCCTCGGGCTCCTGCACCTTGAAATCGTGCAGGAACGGCTCCGGCGCGAATACGACATGGACATTATCGCGACGTATCCCAGCGTGGTTTACGAGGTTGTGATGTCCAACGGGGAGGTGAAACATATCGATAATCCGGCGTATCTTCCGGAGCCGAATTACATCGCCGAGATCCGGGAACCCACGGTCCAAGCCTTCGTCATTTGTCCCAATGAATCGATCGGCGACATCATGGCTTTGATTTCGGAGAAGCGGGGTACGGTGGTGCATACCGAAACCCTGGACTCGCGCCGGGTGATGCTCACCTGCGACCTGCCGCTCAACGAAATCCTCATTGATTTCCATGACCGCATCAAGAGCATCACGCGCGGGTTTGGCTCGATGGATTACGAACTGGGGCCGTTGAAGGCTTCGGACATGGTCAAACTGGACATGCTGGTCAATGGGGAAACGGTGGATGCGTTTTCGTGCATTGTGCACCGGGACAAGGCCGAATACCGCGGGCGCATGCTGGCGACGAAGTTGAAGGAAGTGATTCCGCGGCAGCAGTACCAAGTTGCCATTCAAGCTGCGATTGGGGGGAAGTTCATCGCGCGCGAAACCGTGAGCGCCCTGCGAAAAGACGTGACGGCGAAATGCTACGGCGGTGACATTTCGCGGAAGCGCAAGCTGCTCGAGAAGCAGAAGGAGGGCAAGAAGAGGATGAAATCCATCGGCAGCGTGAACATTCCGCAGGAAGCCTTCATCCAGGTCCTCAAGTCCTGAGCCCGGAATCCCCGGACTGCCTTATGGAAACGATGCGATGGATTTTCAAATGGTTCACGAGCCGGACTTTTCGCCAGGCGGTGGAGTTTGGAAGCCAGGTTCGCAAGGTGCGCCAGGCTCAGCGCGACCTCCTGGCTCCGGACGCTCTGGCGGAATTGGACGAGGCCAGGCGTGTGTTTCGCGCCCAGATCATGACGGCCTCCGGGCGTGAGCCGATCATGGCGGCGGTCACGGTGCTGGAGGAAGTCGCCAACCGCCGTTTGAAGCCGTATCCGAGCCCCAGCCTGCGGGAACACATCGAGATGCTGCTGGTGGTGGCTTCCGTCGTGCTGGCCTGCCGGGCGTTTTTCTTTCAGCCCATGGCGATTCCCTCGGGCTCCGCCCAGCCCACGCTCTGGGGCATTACCACGGAAAACCTGCTGCACCGCCCCGAAATCAAGAATCCCACCGGGCTCAAAAAATGGGCCGAGTCGTGGTTGTATGGGCGAAAGTACTACCGTGTGGTCGCGGAGGCCGATGGTCAGGTCCGGGACATGCGCGATGCGAAAACGATTTTTCCCTTCATCAAACGGCTGACCTTTGTGGTGGGGGACAAGCCCTATCATGTTTGGTTTCCTCCGGAGAAATTCTACGAGTACGCCGGACTGTATCCCGGTCAGGCTTTCAAATCCGGTCAGGACATGGTTCGATTCAGGATGACGAGCGGGGATCATTTATTTGTGAACACTCTGACCTACAATTTTCGCCAGCCTCGGCGGGGCGAAACGGTTGTGTTCGAATCCCGGACCAAAGAAGGTCTGATCAGGCATACCCATTACATCAAGCGACTGGTGGCGATGGGGGGCGAAAAGGTGCAAGTGGGAGACGACCGCCACCTGGTCATCGACGGCAAGCGTCTCGACTCCTCGACGCGGTATTTCGAAAACTTGTATGCCTTTTCCCCATCCAGCCGGCCAAAGACGGACGTTTGGTCGGGGCATGTCAACGACACCGTGGCAAGGCAGAACGGAAAAGGGGGCATTGCGCCACTCTTCCCCGATGGGAAGGCGGAGTTCGTGGTGCGTCCGGGGCATTATTTAACCATGGGCGACAACACCATGAACAGTCATGATTCCCGGGCCTGGGGTGACTTTCCGAGGGAATACGTGATTGGCAAGTCGGGCTTCGTGTTCTGGCCCTTAAGTGACCGATTCGGGTGGCACGTGGACTGAACGGCATCTTGGCGGCGGCGTTTGCGGCGGTGGTTTCCGGCCTCGCGGTAAGGGCCTTCTTCATTTATCCCGCGACCATTTCCTCGGCATCGATGGCGCCCGCGCTGGAGCCAGGAGACTGGGTATGGATCGATCAGTGGACGTTTCATTGGAGGCGCCCGGGGCGAGGCGACATCGTCGCATTTCGAGGATCGCCCGGGATCCCGGGACTCGATGCGGGGCGTATTTACCTCAAACGATTGGCGGGGTTACCGGGTGAGCGAGTGTCCATTGAAGACGATGGCCGGCTGGCGATTCGATCCCGTTCAGACAGTCCGGGGGCAAGCTCGAACGATTTTCGATGGGGTCTGGTTTCCGGGGGATATGCTCATGCGGAAGCGCTGCGGGCCGCAGGGAGCGACCCTGCCATGGCTCGAAGATTTCCCAACGGCCAAAGCTTCGTCGTGTTGGGAGATCGAGAGGTGCTTTTGCTCGGGGACAACACCCTGTCGAGTCACGACGGGCGCGCTTGGGGGCCGACGCCGCTCGAACGGGTGGAAGGTTTGGTGCGAGTTTGGAGGATTCGGTGATCGGGCCGTGTATCCCGATGTTGTTGGTAGGGCCGGCCTGTCCCAGCCCGCCGCCCACTGGATGCAAAACATCATGCTCCGGCGGCGCGCCGGGACGGACGCGCCCTACCTGCATCCCCGGCAACATCGGGATGCACCGGTGATCGGGAGCGCTCGTCAGCCAGGCTCGACTTCTGCCGGGCTTTGTCTGAGGGTTGAGGCATCATGTTCACTCCCCATTCAACTCTGATCGGGTGTTCGGTTTCCAGAATTGCACTGCCAGGACTCGTTGCGCTGTTTGTGTTGGGCTTGACGGGTTGTGGCACGGTCGGTGGCGGGAAGTCCTCGGAGCTGCGGAGCGCGCTGACTTTTCATGCTTCCTTTGATCATGGATTGAACGCGGATTGGGCACGGGGTGACGGCCAGCTCTATCATGCGGTGTCCACCAAACGTCCGCGCGTGCCTGTGCCCGGATTGCCGGCCCAGGGGACGGTCGAGATGGTGAAAGACCAGGGCCGGTTTGGTCATGCCCTGCGGTTTACGAAAAAGATTCCGGAGGCGGTGTTCTTCAAAGCCAAGGACAACGTGGCGTACTCGACCGGGCCATGGGCGGGGACGGTCTCCTTGTGGCTCAAGGTGGATCCCGCTCGGGAACTGGCTCAGGGATATTGCGATCCGATTCAAATCACGCCGAAGGACTGGAATGATGCCTCGTTTTTCGTCGAGTTCGAAAAGAAGACCAACTCGATCCCGTTCCGGCTCGGCGCCTACGCCGATTTCAAGGTGTGGAATCCAGGCAATCGAAAATGGGATGATATTCCGTTTGAAGAGAAGCCGTTGACCACGGTGTTGCAGCCGCCCTTCGCGGGGGACCGATGGACCCACGTCGTGTTTACGTGGGAAGGATTTAATACGGGCGAAGGCGATGGCTTGGCGCGGCTGTACCTGGACGGGAAGCCGGCCGCGATGCTTTCGCCGCGAGTCCAGACCTATCATTGGGATCTGGAGGCGGCCCACATGATGATCGGGCTTTCCTACATTGGCATGTATGACGAACTCTCCGTGTTCAATCGTGCATTGAGCGAACAGGAGGTTTCCATCCTGCATCGCTTGCCCTCCGGGGTGGGGGGATTGATTCGGCGCTAAGGGCAGGTGAGGTTAGTGATGGAGAATCAGGTCTCGACCGGATTCGCAACTCACGTGGCGGCATGAGCCGAGAAGTTCCAGAAGCGCTTCGCACTCACCGGAATTCCCGGGTGCTGGCATTTTCGGCGAACCTCAGCGCCCATTCGGACATCACGCAAGCTTTCGGTGAGGCTTTGAAGCTGTTGGGCGATGTTCAGAGGCACGGGTCACGTCCAACATCCCATGGCTGTGAAATCGCCTCCACCGGTGGCACGATATTCTCGTTCGCGTACGGCATGAACGCGGTCGCGTTTCGGTTGGACGACCGCATGAAAGTCCGCGCCTTGGCATCCGGGGCGGAAGCCATTCCGGAATGTGGTCCGGAATGGGTGACCTTCACTCTCTTTCGGGACGATTGGCCCCGTGTCGATCTGGAGTTCGCGGCTCGCAAGGCCTACGTCTCCGCTCGTGAATAGCCGGATGGCCCGGACTAAATACCGAATCCAGCGAGCCCCTCCCTAAGGACGACGGGCGTCTCGGGTCCAAGTTTGCGACAGGGCCTCTCGCGGGATGCGCGGTGTCTCCAGATCTAAAATCCACGCATTGTGTTTCCAGGGGTGGACTTGGGTGGAGGCCAGGTCCACTCCAGGATCGACCACGGGTTGGAAGGGGCGGCGATTCAAGGAAACCGCAGTAGCGGCAAGCACTTTGGGGCGGCGTCCGTAGCGCGCTTCCCACCACGCGGCCACTCGCAACGCGTAGCGACGCAGGAGGAATGGGTTGTAACCGATATGAAGAAGCTTCGACTTGGTCGCGTCCCGGACATGATTCCAGACCACACGCGGGGGCATCGAGGGTTGCCGGAGGCGGTTCATGACGAACGTCTGTGGCATGAAACCGCGCACCCCTAATCCCGAGTCCATCGTCAATACGGTGATCGGGATCGATGAAGGAGGATGGAGGGGGGCAGGGGAGGTGTGCAGAAATCCCCGGTTCCAATGATGCTCGCGGATTCTTCCTGCTCCCCGCGCATCCAAGTCCAAGACCTCGGAGTCTTCCAGCAAAAGGAATGGGCCATGAGGTTGTTCGGAACCATCAAGGAGGAAGGGCGGGAAAGTGCGCAGGAAAGAGAAGAGCTCCTCCGGCGGTCCGTGATGGGCGTCCAGACCGGATTCTCCTCCCCATCCGCCATCGGGTTGAGATTGGAGATAGCCCAAGACGCTTTGAATGGCGGCGGAGGCGGGAGTCCGGGTGGATCCCGCAAAGGCGGCGGACACTTCGCTTTGGTCCCTTCGACTGAGCCGGTTCCAGAGGTGGTAGAAGGCGTCCTTGGGAGCCACGGCCGTTTGGATCCTTTCCGGCTCGCGCCCGTAAAGTTCCCTCCAGAGCTTGGAAGCGCGCGACCTTGCCTGGCTTTCATCGCTGATCTTTTCTGGAGCGCCGAAGGGATTATAGAGAATTCGATAGCCTACGATGGGCTCCAGAAGCACGACCATTTCAGGGAGAGTGGTCCAGGGCAGTCTTCCCGCATCGACTTTTCGAAAAAGCAGTGGAGCCCCCTGATAGTTTCCCCATGAGAAGTGGTTGGAGCTGGCTGGTGAAGTCAAGAGCTGTGGATCATGAATGGAGATCTCGCAGGTGGCGGTTTGATAAACATCCGCTTTGAGACGCCAGCTGAAGGGCAGCCCCTCCGCCGTCAGGCGAGCATCGCCCGCGATCAAGAAGTGCCGCATCGGTAGGACCCCTTGGAGGAGGAGCCAAATCAAGGTGAATCGGGCTCCCCAGTGGACGGGCCAAGGGGTCATGGAGGAGGATGGTGCAGGTGGTGGGGCGCTCCTCATCTTCCAACCCAACAGGGCCCCGACGCCCGGAACGAGGCCCAAGCCGGGCCAAAACCAGCTCCAATCTGGCGAGCGCCAGCGCGGGTGACGCAACCATCCCCAAAAACGGAGGGGCCAGTCCGGCTCGAGAAAAATGGTGGCGGAAAGAAGGCCGAGCAATGGGAACCAGTCAATATCGTCAAATATCACGAACCGGTTGGTAAAATGAAACACGGTCATGCAACCCAGGCCGAACCATCGGGTGCGCGGAATCAGCAGCAGCGCGCCCGCAGTCAAATCGAAGAGGCACCCGGCGTAGCTGATGCCAAAGGCGAGACCAGGCTGATGGAGGAACTCTTTGACGAAAGCGAGTTGCGTGGACGACAGGTAAGGGATCAGTGGCGCAGTGACATGGTCCCGCGTGAGGAACCAGCGCACCGGAGTGGCGTCCAAAAGCCAGTCCGCGTTCAGCTTGGAGATGCCCCCGAAAAGGTAGGCCAAGAACAGCTGACCTCGGAGAAGGATCACGGTCCATCCCGGCACTCGACGGTCTGGTTTCGAACGACGCCGGAGCCAGCCGTCCACACTGGCGGCCTTGGCGGCAGGGGTGAGGACGAGCAACCCCGCGATGAGAAGTTCGAGGTAATAGTGGCTTTGCCAGTAAGTGCGTGTTGATTCGACCACGAACAAGTAACCCCAGCTCAGGAAGAGCCCCAAACTGGAGAGGCGGAAAACAAATCCCAGGGCCACGGACAGCGAGCAGATGGAAAGCACGCCGCAGAGCACCTCGAAACCCTGAGGAGGAAGCATCGGCACCCAGGAAAACCATGCGTAAGGAAGCGAAAATTTCAGATCGAACCCGGAGAAATAGGTTTCCAATGGAATATGCTGGTTCGTGATGGGAGAAGGCGCCTGAAGGGAACGTGTTTCCAAAAACATCAAGCATCCGAACGCGATCCGAAGAAAAGCGAGGGAAGCGCCATGCACGGGCTGATCAAGGCGGGCGATCCAAAGGCTTCGCCAGAGCGGCACCGCCGGGGATCCGGCCTTGCGCGGCTCCCGAGCGTGACAACGTGCTTTCAAGTCCTCAGCATAATCCACGCTCGGCGTCCATTCTGTCGGAGGAACGACACCATCGTTGTGTTGTTGCGTCGAAGCGCGGGCGGACTTGGGTTTGATTGCTTGCGGGAGGAACCTCTTGCTGAAGTCAATGGGAGAGAACCTTTGAATGCGAAGCTGAAGCGGCGAGATGAATTGGGAATTCCCCGGTCCGCGGACCAGGGAGTTTTGGACCCTTGTCCGGCTCGATCCCCTCATGGTAGTTTCCCCGTTCAGCGATCCCAACCTTCATTTGCCATGAACTATTCTTCACGATCTCCAGCCTTCTCTGTGAGTGCCCAAATCGACGCATTCCGCCGTCCGGTCGGTCTGATGCTGGCGGCCTTCGTCAGCGCCGCCCTGGCGGTGGCGGAAGTGGGAAAGGTGGAGCAAGTCCAGCCCGGCATCTATTTTCACGAGGGCGACCTGGGCCGGTTTGGGCACTGCAACAACGGATGGATCGTTTTCGACGATTACGTGCTGGTCGTGGACGGCAATTTTCCTTCCGGCGCCAAAGCCGTCATTCCCAAGATCAAGGAAACCTCCGACAAACCCATTCGATTTGCCTTCGACACCCATCACCACGGGGACCACGCCTACGGCAATCAAGTGTGGGTGGAGGCTGGCGCCATTCCCGTCGCGCATGAGGGCGTGGTGGAGGAGATGAAAAAGTACGAAACCGGTTACTACGGCGGAGCGCCCGGCCGCTGGGAAGAGGCGGCCAAGGGACGCGCCGATGTGGCCGCGTCCAAGCTCAAGCCGCCGACGCTGCTCTTTCGAAAAGAAATGATCTTCGACGATGGCAAGAAGAGGGTCGAATTATTGCACCTCGGCATGGCGCACACGCGCGGCGACGGATTTGCCTGGCTGCCCAAGGAAAAAATTCTCTTCACGGGTGATGCCTGCGTGAATGGCCCGTACAACTTCACTGGCGACGGCGATATCGGACAGTGGATCCAGACCCTGGAAGCGGCCATGAAATTGGGAGCCAAGACGATCTGCCCGGGGCATGGCCCGGTGGGCGGACCTGAAGTCTTGGAGGATCAGCACCGGTATTTCGTCCAACTTCGGGCCGAGGTGAAACAACTGGTGGACGCCGGGAAGTCCGCCGACGAGGTCAAGAGCTCGGTCGATGCGATCAAGGCTCGTCTGAAATCGAATCCCCGCATCGAACGTTACGTGGGAAGCTTCTTTTCGGCCCAGGTGGAGAAAGTCTATGTCGAACTCGGAGGCAAGCCGTTCCAAGCCCGGGGACCGTTGTTCGACTCGCGGACCGTGGCCTCCGGACGCTCTCGCCGGCCTTAAGAACCGTGCAACAGGGGCATTGTTCCTACGGCGTCATACGCAGACGAAGGAATCGAATCGTCCGTCCAAATCCTTGCGGGACGATGATCCGGACGATTTCCTCGCCGCCTTGAGAGAGTCGTGGGAATCCGGAAAACAGGAGATCGGTGTAAGGACCCGCCGGAGTCAACGCTTCCTGGAGAATGTAGGAGCGTCCGGGCGCGCCTGTCCATCGAAGCTCCAAGCCTGTGGGGAGCAGGGTGGCGGACAAGGTCAATCTGGAGGCACCTGAACGAGGGTCGGTGCCGGCGCGGAATTCGGCCCAGTTGGACATCGAATCCAGGTCGGGATCGAGATGAGCGTCTGCAACGAGAGGGTTGCTCCCGTAACGGACTTCCCATCCATCCGGCAAGCCGTCGCCGTCACTATCGGCCACGTTGGGATTCGTGTCGTGCAATAACTCATCCTCGTTGCGCAAACCATCGTCGTCAGGATCGTCGCGATCCGGGGCCAGAGCGACCGTCAGCGGTTTGATCAGCATTTGGCCGGTGGCGTTCGTCCGGAGGGAATGACCGTGGAATCCCGTGTCCAATACTCGCGCCGGGGGACGAGTCAACGCCTCGGGGGGTTCCGATGCCACCACCGCGGCAACCTTCACCTCGTCACCGAAATGGATGCCGCCGAACAGGGTGAGAGGGATGGCGACCTTGATGAAGTCCGCATTGCGCTCGTACGTGACCGTGCCTGACTGAGGTGAACGATTGAATTGTTGAATGCTCACTTCGGAAACCGACGGAAAGCCGGCTTTGAGGAGAAAAGCGCCCTGGCCGCCGGGCAAATTCATGTCGGGGCGTTGAAACTCCTTCAGCGTGGAGTCCGCGAACTCGTCGCCCAGCACCAGCGCGAGCGACGGAGCGAAATCTTCGAACCGGAGTTCCTCGAGAAAATCCAAAGCATCGGCGCCTTCGGAAAAGGGGTCGGGTTTGCCGTTGCCCAGTCCCGCGAGCGAAGGGACGCCGGGAACTCGGGAGTGTTGCAGGAACAAGCAGATTTCCTGGTGCGGATAGAGCATGACGCTGGAGAGGCCGAGGAAAAGATGGGAGCCGTCATGGCTGACTCGGAGTTCGCCGAGATTAGACTCCTGGCCGGCCTTGGCCGGGATGGCGGATCCCCGGAAACCAAAACTCTGGCCGCGGATATTGCCATCGTCGTCATTGGCGGGGCCGGTTTCCATGCCGATGGTTTCCCGGGTGGCGAGGAAGGTTTGCGGAGCGGGAGCCTCGCGCCCGATGATCGAGTAGTCGAATTCGCGTTGGAACGAGTCGATGCCGCGCACTCGCATGACCTGGTTGGTGGCGGTGACAAAGATGGCGTGATGCGTGATGTAGAGCTGGGCGCTGGCGGCGTCAGGGCTGGTCAATCCATAGAGGTAAACCCCGCCTCCCCCCGTGACGAAGGCGTGGACCCCTCGAGTCGGATTGAATCGTTCAAAGACATGATCGTGCCCGCTGAACACAAGTTGGACTCCGTAGCGAGTGGCGAGGGGGAGAATGTAATCCCGCGTTTCATCGCGATCCGGCACCCGGTTGAAATTGTAGTCGTCAAATCGATGGGCGCTGGACGTCATCATTGGATGATGCATGATGATGATCTTCCATGGCTTCTTCGACGCCGCCAGGTCCTGCTCCAGCCAGCGGTGTTGAGGGTCGCCGGGAGTGGGCGCGTATTGGCTGAAATAGGGGACCAGAACCACGGCCACATGGAGATCCGCGTGGTCGAAAGAATAAAAGTCCTCATTGCCGAACACCGAGTTGGTGGGGAAATGAAACGTGTCGCGGAAATGCTGGGGCCCCGAGTAGAGATCGTGATTGCCGATGGCAAAATAGTAGGGCGTGGTGCGCATGTGGCGGCCATACACGCTCAAACAGCGGAGATCGGCTCTCGTGAAATGGAAGTCGGGGTAAATGATGTCTCCGGTGTGGAGGACGATGTCCGGTTGACCCGCGCGCAGCAGGTCGGCGACCCGCAATTGCGCCAGCGACCCGACGCCGCTGTCCCCGATGACCGCGAGCCGAAAATCTCCGGAGGCTTTGGCGGTCTTGAACGTGGACAAGGCGGACACGGCGTGGGCACCATCGGAACTGCGGGATTCGATGCGGTAATGGCGGAGTTCGCCGGGGTTCAGACCCGGGACCAGGACGGCGTGTTCTGTGGCCATGGCGGAATGGTTCGTGGTCCAGGGACCGGCCGAGGTGGGGCCATGAACGACGAAACCTTCCGTGGGTTTGGGTGTCCTCCACACCACTTTGATGGAGCTTTCCGTGGCGCTTTGGAGGAAGGGGCCCCGGTTGAAGTTGGCGAGAAGTTCAGGGGCGAGGGCAAGACCGTAAGCCCCCGAGGTCCAGCCATGCACCTGAATGGCTAGAATATTCTCGCCCGCGACCAGCAGTTTCTTGAACTCGGAAATATCGATGTCTTCGGCGCCCGCCCGGATCCTGGAAAGCGCCGCGGTTTCCGGCGCGACCGGGGTGCCTGACACTCCTTGAAGGCCCCGTCTGAGGAATTCCTTCCCGTTCAAATAAGCGACCAGCCCATCCCGATAATCAAGGCGGAGGATGAGCCACTGAATGGACGCCAGGTTCTCGACCTGGAAACGTTTTCGGAAACGGTAAGTCAGACCGAGGGTAAAAGGCAGGGTGGTGGCTTCGTCGTAGGACCCATAGCCCAGGCTGAATCCAGACCGGCCTTCGGTCCAGGACACGTCATCAAATCCGGGTTGGATCCAGTCCTCCGTGCGCTGGGTAGCCTCGATGAAGCGCCATGGCTCTCCGATACGGATCAGGCTGATGTCTTCGGCCTCAAGGGGGGTGGAGGACAAGAGGAGAAGCAGCATCCAGGGGATGGCAAAATCAGTGCGTCTCGATCGGTGGTCCATCGAGATTCAAGCATGATGGCAAACCGGAAGAGAGGGCAAGCTTGCGGTGGAGACTTCTCAGTCGTTCGGTGCATCCAGAGGTTGTCTGTCGTCTGGCGCAGGCTGCCAGCCTGCCGTATCGCCGACGGCCCGTCGGCCCGGCGGGTGAAGAACGAGGCCCTTCCGTGTTCTCCACGCGCCGGGTTCCCTTCGTCGCCCCGCCGGCTGGGCAGCCTGCGCTAAAGCAGACAGGGCTGTCTGCGTGACCATGACAACGTGGTCACCAAAAACCTCTGGATACACCGTTGTGAAATATCCGTGTATCCCGATGTTGTTGGTAGGGCGGGCCTGTCCCAGCCCGCCGCCCACTCGATGCAAAACATCATGCTCCGGCGGGGCGCCGGGACGGACGCGCCTTACCTGCATCACCGGCAACATCGGGATGCACCGGTGAAATATGCGGGTTTTCGGGAAAGCTCGCTTTTTCATGGAGAATCGTCAATATTGAGGACTTTGCGCTTGGAGTGAATCATGAACAGACTTGATTTTGCGGTGAGCTCTGGCCGTGCTGCGGTGACTCGACGCGAGGCCGTCTGGTGGCGTGTCGTCCTGTTGTTGGTGGTGATCGCCGCGGGGTCGGCATGGGCGGCGGCCCACTCCGCCACGGGCATTACCGAATCGATTTTGGACGCGACTTTGAGCAGTCCGGTGCCCGGGGTGCTGGCCCTGCGGAAGGTGAAGGAAGGAGACAAAGTGCGGCAGGGCGACGTGTTGGTGGAACTCGATCGACGGCTGGAAGAATTGGAGGTGATGCGGCGCAAGGCGGTGCATGCCCAGAGCAAGGCGGAGTACGAGGTCACCAAGGCGTTGTTCGAGAAACCCGACAGCTCCACGCCAAAGGTCGATGTTGAGCGTCGTTTGCTGGAATACGAAGTGGCTAAAGTGGAACACGAGCTGGCGGAGGAACAATTGCGACGGCGTGTGGTCCGGGCTCCTTTCGAAGGGACCATCGCCGAGGTTTTCCTGCAGCCGGGCGAAGCCTGCCAGGCGCAGCAGGCTGTGATTCGGCTGGTGGACACGCGCCAATGCTATTTCGTTTGCAATGTGGAGGCGCGTTTCGGCCGTGCCTTGCGAGTGGAGCAGGAGGTCGAGTTGGAGATTGGCGAAGGGGGCGAGCCGCACAAAACGCGTGGGAAAGTTGTGTTCGTTTCTCCGATTGCTGATCCAGCCAGCGGGTTGATGAAAGTGAAAGTGCTCTTTGCCAATCCGTCCGGGACGGTGCGTCCGGGGGTCGCCGGAAAAATGAGGTTTCAGGAATAGTCATGCTTACCGTGCGCGAGGGATGGGCTCAGGCCTTGGAGGATGGCCTGAGGGAAATGGTACGGATGAGGCAATTGACCGGGCCCGCCGGGGAGTTTTGGGCCGGTTATCTGTCCGCCGCGGCCAAGATCACCGGGGCCACGCGGGGTTATTTATTGTTGCGCGACGCGGCGCAGCCGGACCGGCTGAAGAAGCTGGCTGAATGGTCGGCATCCGGGCAGGGCCACGCCAGTCCGGCGGTGCAATTGTTTTTGCGCTCGATGGGCAAAACGCTGGAGGAAACGGTGACACAAGGGCAGGCGCTTCTACCTCTGTCCGGGTCCTTGGAATTGGCCACAGATTTTTCGGTGGCCGCCTTGGTTCCGCTTCCGGCTGGGGCTCGGGAGCACTGTGTGGTGGCCTGCCTGGTCGAGCAGACCGCTGTTGAGCAGGCCCGGGAGTCATTGGCGCGTTTGCGGCTGGTAGCGGATGTGCCGGCTGCGTACCGGCAACAGCGGGAAATCGAGGCTTCGCGGCAGGAGGCTGAAAGGTTTGCCTCGGTCCTAGACACGCTGGTTCAGGTCAATCAAGAAAAGCGTTTTTTGTCGGCGGCGCTGTCCTTGTGCAACGCTTTGGCTACGCGGTTCCGCTGCGAACGAGTGACCCTGGGCTGGCTTGACGGGGGCTACGTCAGGCTGCAAGCCATCAGCCGGGTGGATCGATTCGACAAGCACATGGCGGCGGTGAAGGCCATCGAGGTGTTGATGGAGGAGTCGCTCGATCAGGATGACGAAATTGTGTGGCCGGCGCCGGAGAGTTCGAAATTGGTGGCGCGTGAGCACGCCCAGTATTCTCGCGATCAATCGGCTTCGAATCTCTGTTCGGTTCCGCTTCGCGGGGGAGGGAAACCCGTGGCGGTGCTGACATGCGAGCGCGCAGAAGGGGCCTTTACGGAAGCGGAGCTGGAACAGTTGAGGCTGGCGGCGGATCAAACGTCGGCACGATTGATGGAATTGAAGAGGGTGGACCGGTGGTTTGGCTCGCGCTGGGCGGCGGCGGGGAGGGAAGCGTTGGCAGGCTTGCTCGGTCCGGAGAAGACCTGGGCCAAGCTCGGTGTGCTGGCGGGCGCCGCGGGGTTGGTCGTGCTTTTCCTGCCGATTTTTAACTACAGGGCGGAAGGGAGTTTTATCCTGCGGAGTGGAGATGTAGCGTTTCTGACTTCGCCCTTTGACGGATACATCTCGCAATCGACCACGCGACCCGGCGATGTCGTATCGAGCAACGCGGTTTTGTTGAAACTCGACACTTCGGATCTCGAGTTGGAGGAAGCGAACGCGGTGGCTGAGGTCAACCGGTATCTGCGGGAAGCGGAAAAGGCGCGGGCGGACGCGGAGCGTCTTCGAGCAGCCGGGCGGGTGGTTGGCCTGGCCGACATGCGAATCAACCAGGCGCTCGCCGAGCAGGCGCAGAAGCGATTGGAAATCCTTCGATTCCGGCTGCGTCAAGCCGAGCTGCGCGCTCCTTTTGACAGCATCGTGGTGGAGGGAGACTTGCGGCAAAGGCTGGGGTCGCCCGTGAAGCTGGGCGATCCGCTTTTCCGGTTGGCCAAATTGAATCCGATCTATGTGGAGGCGGAAATCGAGGAGAACGACGTGCATGAGATTCTCGAGAAGTCCACCGGGGAGATTGCATTTGTCACGCAGCCGAAATTGAAGTTCCCGATTCGCATTCAGCGCATCGAGCCGGCAGCGCTCCCGAAGGAGGGCAAGAACGTCTTCGTGGTGCGATGCGAGCTCGCCGGCAGAATCGAGCCATGGTGGCGTCCGGGCATGAGCGGGGTGTGCAAGATCAACGTGGAAAAGCGGACCCTGTGGTGGATCCTGACGCATCGGACCGCCGATTTCTTGCGCCTCTTTTTCTGGTGGTGAGGGAGGAAAGCCGATCATGACGGACACCACGCTGACGTTTAGCGAATCATGGTATCGGATCGCCGGGCAATCCATCGCCTTGCGCCCGGGCGTGAGGGTGCGGCGGCAGTTTTACCGGGGCGAGCGGTGGGTGGTGTTGGAGGATCGCTTCAGCAACCAGTTTTTCAGGCTGACCCCGGTGGCCTACGAGTTCGTCGCGCGACTTCGGCCGGGTCGGACCGTGGAGCAAGCGTGGAAGGAATGCCTGGATCGATTTCCGGACGAAGCTCCGGGCCAGGAGTCGGTCATTCAGTTGCTGGCGCAGCTTTATTTGAGCAACTTGTTGCAGTACGATCTCGCGGCGGACACCGCGCAGCTCTTCTCGCGTTATCAAAAGGTGCAGCAGCGGCGGGCGAGATCGCAGTGGTTGAACCTCATGTATTTGAGGATTCCCTTGCTGGATCCGGACGCGTTCCTCGTCCGAACACTGCCCGTGGTGGGGAGACTTTTGGGTTGGTTGGGCGCGATGCTTTGGGTGGGAGTTGTGGGATGGGGGTTGAAGCTGGCGGCGGATCATTGGACCGGGCTCATGGATCAGACGGAGGGCGTGCTGTCTCCCTCGAATCTGCCATGGCTGTATCTTGCGATGGCGGGAGTCAAGATCGCTCATGAATTTGGTCACGCGTATCTGTGCCGCAAGTTTGGAGGCGAGGTCCATGTGATGGGGGTGCTGTTCATGATTTTCATGCCGACTCCCTACGTGGACGCGACCTCGAGCTGGGGATTTCGGAGCCGCTGGCAGCGCATGTTGGTGGGGGCGGCAGGGATGATCGTGGAGCTTTTCGTGGCGGCGATCGCCATGGCGGTGTGGGCCTCCACGGGCCAGGGGTTTGTCCACAGCCTCGCCTACAACATCGTGTTCGTGGCCTCGGTCTCCACGCTGGTGTTCAATTTGAATCCGCTCCTGCGTTTCGATGGTTACTATATGCTCTCGGATTGGCTGGAGATTCCGAACCTGCACGAGCGTTCTTTGAAGCATTGGCGTCATCTGGCGGAACGGTATTTGTTCCAGGTGCGGAACTCGACGAGTCCGGCGCTGGACCGAAGGGAGGCGGCGTGGCTGACGGTGTATGGATCGACGAGCGCGGTTTATCGGGCCATTGTTTTTGCGGGGATTATCCTTTTCGTGGCCGACCGCTTTTTGCTGCTGGGCGTGTTGATGGCGGGTTTTTGCATCTTCGCGTGGATCATTCGTCCTGCCTTCATGCTCGTTCGATATCTGTTGTTGGATCCGAGACTGGAGAGGACTCGCGGGCGCGCCTGGGCGGTGACCGGGTGTGGTGTGGCATTGCTGGCCGTCGCGCTGGGTTTGATTCCTTTCCCGCATCATTTCAGGGCACCGGGCGTGATTGAAGCTCGACGATGGTCGGAAGCGAGAGTGCTGGCTGGAGGACAGGTGGAGCGCATTTTCGAGACCTCGGGAGCCAGGGTTCGGGCGGGGCAGCCGTTGCTACTCTTGCGCAACGTTGAACTGGACGCGGCTATTGCCGCGGCGAAGTCGAGCGTGGAAGAGATGGAGGCGCGCCTAGCCCAGGCCGGCGTGTTGCAATCGGCGGATGTCAAGCCCTTGCAAAGCCGCCTTATTTCCGCCCAACAGCGGCTCGATCGGCTGGAGCGGGACCGGCGGTCGCTTGTGGTGACCGCGGCTCATGAAGGTGTATGGGTGGCGCCGCACCTACAGGAATGGGCGGGCCGATGGCTGGCACGGGGGACAGTTTGCGGTTTGGTATTGGATGATCAGAGTTATGATTTTGTTTCGACGGTGGCGCAGGACGACGCAGACCGGTTGTTCGCGGAGTCCATGCGAGGCGCTGAATTGAGGATGCACGGTCAAGCGGGGTTGAACATGAAGCTTGGCGCGTTGAGGATCGTGCCGGCGGAGAAGCAGCGATTGCCCTCGCAGGCCTTGGGCTGGGCGGGCGGTGGAGACGTTCCAATTGCACCGGATGATCCCAGCGGACTGAAGACGGTGGAGCCGTTCTTCGAGGTGAGAGCCCCGGTGGAAGCGGCGGCGCACGCGGTGTTGCTCCACGGGCGTTCTGGAAAAGTACGATTCGCTCTCAAACCCGAGCCCTTGCTGCCGAGATTCAGCCGTTGGTTTCGGCAGTTGCTGCAGCGCCGGTATCAGCTTTGAACACCCCTTCGCAAGTTTATCGGCGGCTGGGTTATCGCCGGCCCGGGAGACTGCACCAGGGGTTGGACGCGGTGGTGCATGCGGCGCTCGGGCGCCATGCCCGGCGGGAACAAGTGCTGCGTGATTTGTGGAATTCCACGGAGCGTGTGCTGGCGATGGAACCGGAGTTTGCGGCCATGGGTGACGAGAAACTCCAGGAGCAATTGCGCGATTTGGCCAGCGCGGTCCGGCGTGGCGGTCGTCCATCCGAAAATGCGCTCCCTCGAGCCGTGGCTGCCCTGCGTGAAGCCTCGAGGCGGCAACTCGGTCTGCATCCGTTCCCGGTTCAGATTCTGGGCGTGTTTGCATTGCATCAGGGTTGTCTCGCGGAAATGGCCACCGGCGAAGGGAAGACACTGACCGCGGGCATCGCCGCGGTCCTGGCGGGCTGGGCGGGTCGTCCATGTCATGTGGTCACGGTCAATGACTACTTGGTCCGGCGCGACCGGGATTGGCTGCGACCGCTGCACGCGTTTTGCGGCGTGAGTTCCGGAGTGGTCACGGCGGATCTTGGGGCCCAGGAACGGCGGGTTGGCCATGCGTGCGATGTGACCTACACCACGAGCAAGGAATTGCTCGCCGATTTCCTCCGCGATCGCATGCGGGTGGGAACGGTGGATGCTCCGGAGCGAACGTTAATCCGGCGGATGAAGACGGGCGGCAAGGGAGACGACGGACTGGTCCTGCGCGGACTGCACACGGCCTTGGTGGACGAAGCGGACAGCTTGTTGATCGACGAGGCCGTGACTCCGTTGATCATCTCGGCGCCACGGGAAAACGCGGACCTCCGCGACGCGGTGGAAACGGCGCGGGACATGGCGGAATCCATGGAGCTTGGTGAGGACTATCGAGTGGATCCGCGCTATCGCGAGATTGAACTCACGGAGGCGGGCCGGGAGAAGATTTCGGCCCGCAGTTTCAGCTTGAACGGCTTTTGGCGCGGCATGCATCGCCGCGAAGAGTGGGTGCGGCAGGCGTTGTCCGCCCGCGAATTCTTTCTCCGAGACAAGCAGTACGTGGTGGCTGACGGACGTTTGATCATCGTTGATGAATTTACCGGGCGTCCGATGCCCGGAAGATCCTGGCGGCAAGGATTGCATCAGGCGGTGGAAGCGAAGGAGGGGCTAGGCTTGACGGATCCTTCTGAAACGATCGCCAGGATGAGTTTCCAGCGGTTTTTCCGGCTGTTTCACCGATTGGGAGGCATGACCGGAACGGCCTCGGAATCCGCTTCGGAGCTATGGCATGTTTATCGGCTGCCCGTGTTGCGAATTCCGTCCAACCGGCCCTGCGTGCGGGTTCAGCATCCGGATCGCTATTTTGCGGACTCGTGTTCCAAGTGGGATGCCATTGTGGGGGACATTCGGAAGCTTTCATCGAGCGGGCGACCCATCCTGATTGGCACGCGGAACGTGGCTGCGAGTGAGCGGTTGGCGGAGCGTCTTTCGGCCCTGCATATACCCTATGGCCTGCTCAACGCCGTCCGGCATCAGGAGGAGGCGGCGATCGTCAGCGAAGCCGGGCAGCTTGGGCGGGTGACGATTGCGACGAACATGGCGGGCCGGGGCACGGACATCAAATTGGGACCGGGCGTTGCGCAAGAGGGGGGCTTGCACGTGATCGCCACGGAACGGCACGAATCTGGGCGGGTGGACCGGCAATTGTTTGGGCGGGCGGGGCGCCAGGGTGATCCCGGCAGCGCGCAAGCCTACGTCAGTGCGGAGGATGAGTTGTTGACTCGCCACTTGCCAGAAACCGTGGTGGGATGGGTCCGGCAAGCTTTGCGTTCGGGCTGGCCGCGCGCGGCGCAGATCGCGGGATGGGCGGTGAGAAGGGCTCAGGCCCGCGCTGTCCAATTCGCCTTCCGGCAGCGGAAACAAATTTTGCGAACCGATCAGTGGCTGGATGATTCGCTTTCATTTGCCGGGCCGCCGGTCGGGGCGTCGGCGCCGACGGAGCGATGAGACCGGCTTGATCCGGGCTCGCGTTGAAAGAACTGGACTCATTTCATATGACAAGACTCCTGAACAAAATCGCGCTCGTCACGGGCGCGGGATCGGGCATTGGCGCGGCGATCGCCGAACGTTTTGCCAAAGAGGGTGCCTGCGTGTGGGTGACGGATCGAGATGAGGCTTCCGGCAGGTCGATCTGCGAAACGTTGACCGCGTCCGGTGGGCGCGCCGAGTTTTGGCCCCTGGATGTGGTTTCGGAAAACTCTTGTGAAGCCGCGGCGGCAGCGGTGCGGGCGCGATCCGGACGACTGGATATTCTGGTGAACAATGCCGGGGTGGGGCATGTGGGCACGATGGCGGGGACGACAGGGGCGGATTTGGACCGGCTTTACGCCGTGAATGTCAGGGGGATCTTCAACGTGACCAAAGTATTCTTGCCGGGCATGATCGAGCGGGGCAGCGGTTCGATCGTGAATCTGGCTTCGATTGGAGGCTTGGTGGGAATTCGAGACCGGCTGGCCTATTGCACCACGAAGTTTGCGGTGGTAGGGCTGACCAAGTGCCTGGCGCTGGATCACGCGCGGGAGGGAGTGCGGGTCAATTGCATTTGTCCCGGGCGGGTGGAAACGCCGTTCGTGACCGCCAGGCTCAAAGAGTATCCGGACCCCCGGAAGGCGTACGAGGAGATGACTTCATCCCAGCCGATGGGCCGCATGGGCAGGCCGGATGAAATTGCAGCGGCGGCTTTGTATCTCGCGAGTGACGAGGCCGCATTTGTGACCGGATCGGCTCTGCAAATCGATGGGGGCTGGAGCGCGGGTTGAGGTGGTTGGCGGTTTGCGCCGGAGGATTCGCAGTGCATCGACAGGTTGTCAGTGATGCGCGCGGCAGCGCCGTGAACGGCGCGCCCCGACGACTTGCGGATGCCCCGGAGGATTCATCGAGCGCGGCGGCGCTCTCGACATTCCGGGGTACGGCTGCCACATTTTGATCTCTCATGGGTGTATCCTTGAAGCAATTTGCCGAGATGCAGGCACGGGTTTCGGGCCGGTGCCCGCCGGGTCGGGCGAAGGCGGGGAATGATGGATCGGTCGCGATGGTGGCGAGCACGGTGAGCGGAGCGGTGTTGTTGGGATTGGATCCTTCCTTGCGTGGCACAGGCTTTGGGGTCGTGCGGGTGGCCAGGCAGGGATGCACATGGATGGCTCATGGGGTGGTACGGTGTGACCGCGGCTGGAAGCGATCGCGCTGTCTAGCGAAGATTCACGAGGAGATCAGCAGCGCGATAAGAGCGCATCATCCGACCGTGTGTGTGGTGGAAGGGTTGTATTTCGCGCAGAATCATCAGACCACCTTGATCATGGGCGAGGCTCGCGGCGCGTCTCTCGCGGCAGCGGCTTGCGCCGGCCTGGAGATTTTTGAGATCGCCCCGCGCCGATTGAAGCAGGCGATCGTGGGTTACGGGGCAGCCGGCAAGCCCGCCGTGGCGCGGATGGTGCAACGCATGCTGGCATTGGCCGAGCCACCCGAGAGTGATGCGGCGGACGCGCTGGCCCTGGCGCTGGTCTTCGCGCAAGAGCAGCGGCGGCACGGATTGGCGCCCCCCAAGAACTTGTAGTCGGAAGCAGGCATGATCACGTTTCTCAAGGGCACTTTGGTTGATTCCATCCCCACGCAGGTGACGGTGGACGTCGCGGGCGTGGGCTACGAGCTGCTGATCCCGTTGTCCTCCTTTGACCGGTTGCCCGCTCCGGGTCAGCCGGTGCGCATCCTCACGCATCTCTCGATTCGGGAGGACGCGCATCAGCTCTATGGGTTCATGACGGAGTCGGAGCGACATCTTTTCCGCCTCTTGATCCACACCGTGAGCGGCATTGGGCCGAAAATCGCTCTGAATATTCTGAGCGGCATGAATGTGGTGGCGTTTCGGGGCGCGGTGGCCAAAGGCGACGTGAAGTCTCTTTCGCAAATTTCCGGCGTGGGCAAAAAGACCGCCGAGCGGATGGTTGTGGAATTGAGGGATAAGATTGGCGAGGCCGGGGCTTGGGAAGCTTCGAGTGAGGCGCGATCCGCCGGGCCGGAAGCGCAGAAGACGTCCGATGCGGTGTCGGCGCTGGTGGCATTGGGATTGAAGCAGGCTGAGGCGCACGAGGCTGTGAAGGCGGCCCTCGCCATGCTCGGGTCCTCCGCGACCGTGGAGCAGTTGGTCCGCGCGTGTTTGAAGAAGAGCGCGTGACATGGAGGCTTCCTCGAGGACGCGAAGGGCGGAGACCGGGGCGCCGCATCGTTTGACGATGAGGAAGCGCGCGGCGGCCTTTGCGATCTTCGTCTTGATTCGATTGGTCGGGATGACGTTGAGGGTGAGGATTGATGATCCTTCAGGGATTCTGGATCGACACGGGGGAGAGACGTTGATTTTTTGCGTTTGGCACAATCGGCTGGCCTTGTGCATGGAGTTGTACCGGCGATTGTTCATTCCTCGGCGCAGGGGGCGCCAGCTTGCCGCCATGGTGAGCGCCAGCAAAGACGGAGCGATGATGGCGCGGCTTTTGGAATGGTTCGGCGTGGTTTCAGCGCGAGGCTCCTCGAGCCGAAGAGGACCCCAGGCCATGTTGGAATTGAAGTCCAGCGCGGAGGCGGGACTCGACCTGGCGCTGACGCCTGATGGCCCGCGGGGTCCGCGCTATCGGGCGCAAACTGGCGCGGTAGCCTTGGGCCAGATCACGGGGCTGCCCATCCTGCCTGTCTCCTACGAGCTTGGCTGGAAAATATGTTTAAGAAGCTGGGATCGCTTTCAGATACCCCTGCCTTTTTCCAACTGTACCATCAGGGTGGAGGAACCGGTGCGGGTGGCACGGGACGCGACCGAAGCTGCGCGCGAGGAAAAGAGGGTGGAATTGGAAGAGAAGCTGAATCGAATCACGCGGGATTAGAGTTGGACCTCAGCGTGAGGTTGCCGGATCGCATCGGGACAGCCATGCCAGGGTGATGCGGCAGCGATTTTGACGCATTCGTTCGAACCCACAAGCCGATCCTCGACGAGGCCCGATATCGATCGTTCGAAAGTCAGGCCGAATCTCGACCAAGGTGCGAAGATCACCTGCCGGCCTGGCTGCGGTAGGAGCGCGTTTGAGTCTCGTCAGGCAAAGAATATTTATTCGCCGCTCATCGTTCGCCGCTCCGCGAGCTTGGTCTCCAACAGATGTTCCATCTCGGCGTAGCCGCGATCCCGCGCAATGTCTTACAGGCTGTCGTTGACGGCGAGTCCGACGGGGTCGGGATCCAGGTCGAGGAGGCAGGCGGCGACTTCGAGCTGGTTTTCCCGCACGGCGAAGTAAAGCGGTTTGCGATAAGCGTGTTGACAGCGTGCCAGCGAAGGGTCGCGGGCCAGCAAGTGTCTCACGGTTTCGAGATCG
>Ga0194132_10000575_pt1 | contig 75440 bp, 59 predicted proteins | sample TA2KigOf80mmetaG_FD_148612 | JGI IMG/M metagenome (GOLD analysis project Ga0194132, IMG submission 148612) | Freshwater microbial communities from Lake Tanganyika, Tanzania - TA2015054 Kigoma Offshore 80m | ecosystem: Environmental > Aquatic > Freshwater > Lake | place: Tanzania: Lake... | reverse complement strand
ATATGATGCAGAACGTTTCGACAAAAATTTAACCGGAAATGAAGATCAATCAGATGTTGCGTCCATGTATCTCGACAATGGATATTTAGGAGCAAATCTTGTGAAAGAAGAAAGGAAATCAAATGATGATTCGCTCGACATCGTAGTGAAAGTTTTTGAAAGAGATAGATATATTATTCGCAAAGTCGAGATAGTAGGTAATACCAAAACCAAAGACAAAGTTATCAGAAGGGAGCTGTTCACAAGGCCTGGAGAATTCTTCAATCGATCCGCGATCATTCGTAGTGTTAGAGGTCTTGGTGTTCTGAACTATTTCAATCCGGAAGCATTGAAACCGGACATCAAGCCGGTTGACAATACCCGAGTTGATGTATTGTACAGAGTTGAGGAAAGATCTACTGATACCTTCAATGCATCAATGGGATATGCAGGAACTTTTGGTTTGACCGGTTCGATTGGAATAACCCTGAACAACTTTTCCTTTTCCGAGCCATTGCGTGGCGGTGGAGGACAAATCCTGAATATCAATGCAGAGTTTGGTCAACAAAGCAGATACCAAACAATTCAATTGGGGTTCACCGAACCTTGGTTGAACAATACTCCAACCACATTGGGTGTGAATCTGTATTCTATTCGACAGAATTTTGTGTTCGATCTCTTGCGATATGGCGCTTCCGTCAATATCGGACGAAGGCTCCGCTGGCCGGATGACTATTTCCGTGTCGATGGTGTAGTGAGAGCTCAATACAATCAACAAACTGCTTCACAAGGAGTATTTCGAGCTTTCAATGGTGGTGAGTTGAGTCTCACTGCTTCGATATCTCGTATCAGTTTAGATAATGCCATCTTTCCAACTTCAGGTTCCAGGTTTACTTATTCAAGCACATTTGCAGCCGGAGGAATAGGAATAGGAAAGGTAGACTATTTGAAAAACACCTTTAATTTGGAAATGTTTCATCCTTTGGCTTCCGTGGACGGAAATCCAAGATTGGTTCTGTATCTGAGTACGGATATGGGATATGTTGCCGGAATTAAAAGTGACACAAATATTCTCGGGAATGAATTGTTCTTCATGGGTGGTAATGGTCTTGGGGGATTTGCTATCACGCCACTTCGTGGATATGTCGATCGCTCCATTGGGCCAAGCGGTGGTGGTCGAGTGATGACCCGCCATGTGATTGAAACACGATTTGCATTGTCGCTCAATCCAATGCCCATTTATCTGCTGGCTTTTGCGGAAGCAGGAAATGTTTGGGAAAATCTTCGTTCATCAGATCCTTTTGATCTAAAACGCTCTGCCGGATTGGGGGTTCGGGTTCTATTGAATCCAATTGGTCTTTTGGGTTTTGACTATGGTTATGGATTTGACTCTCAAATACCGGGTGGCAAAAGATCGGGATGGCAATTCCATTTTCAATTTGGACGTTAATCATTATTCATATTTATCACAGGACTTTGTATGAAATTCTCAACTCTTACACTCATCGCATTATTTGCTTTCATGGTTATGAGCAATCAAAAGATGAATGCACAAACACAAAAAATCGGCTATGTTGATACCGAGGTTATTTTGAAGCAATTGCCTGAAGCTCAAGAAGCAGACAAGAAACTAAAAGAGATTGCTACGAAATTTCAGGATACATTGGTTGCTATGCAAAAAGATCTTTCCGAAAAATTGGAGCAATATAAAAAGCAAGAATCAATGATGACTCCAGATGCAAAGAAAAAAGAAGAAGACATGCTCAAGAATATCCAACAAAGCATGTTGCAATATCAAGAGGAAAAGTTCGGTAATACAGGAGAAATCAGAAAGATGCAAGAAAATTTTCTGACACCGATTCGTGATCGTATCCTCTTGACAATCAAAGAAGTGTCCAAAGATGAGAAGTTCAATTTCATCTTGGATAAAGTAAATCCGGCTTTGTTATATGCCGATGACAAATTCGATTTGACGTTCAAGATATTGGATAAAATTCGAAGAAACAGTAAATAAACCAATCAATGGGGGTTTGTATGTTCGCCAAAAGAAAAATGATAATCAGCATGATATTCATGCTGCTAATGACTCTGCCGATATTTGCACAAAAGATCGGCTATGTGTCTTCACAGGCAATTCGCGAGAAATTTCCGGAGGCGAAACAAGCTGAACAACGCTTGCAAACCATGGTTGACAATTGGAAAAGAGAACTTGATGATCAGCAAAAAGTGATTAATGAATTGGAGATGGAAATAAAGAAAAATCGCTTGGTTTGGACTGAAGTTGAGAAGGCGGAAAAAATCGCGACATTCGAAAAAAAGAAGAAAGAGCGCGAAGAATATGCTACGCGAAAACTTGGCCCGAATGGAGAATATGATGCCGCTATTTCATTGGTCTTCCGAGGAGTGGAAGAGAAAATCTATGCTGCTATTCAAGAAGTCTCATTCAATGACAATTTTGATATCGTATGGGATAAATCCACACAGCCATTGGCATTTATAAACCCCAAATATGATTTGACTGTCAAAGTTCTCAAGAAGTTGGGAATCAATGTTGATGACATGGAAAAGCAACAACAAGAAGCCATTGACAAAGACCCTAGAAACAATAAGAAATCATCATCATCAGGTTCAACAAGTTCAACAAAGCGAACACGTACAAGGAAGCCTGCCGAAGTGCCTGAAGAAGAGAAAAAAGGTATCTTCGACACTTTAAAAGATTCTGTGATGGATGGTTTGCAAGACATGATAAAATTACCCGGTCAATCGAGTGATTCAACCAAAAGTGGCGGTGCAACACCTTCGGGAGATCCGCAATTACTACAGTCAGACACAACCGGTATAAAGAAACCATAATACATCATGAAGCTTCAACGCTCATATGCCATACAAGAAATCGCCTCCCATCTTCATTCAGAGTTGGAAGGCGATGCCGGTATCATCATTGATGGGATCGGAAGAATTGAAGAGTCAAAACCGGGCGAAGTATTATTCATTGCAGGCAAGCAATTTATTTCTTATCTGGATGACTGTAAGAATAATTGCATCTTGATTCCTCGTGGAATGAATGTGAAACCAGGGCCATCGCAAGCATTCATTCGAGTAGACAATCCTCATGCGGCATTTGCTAAACTTATTGCTTTCTTTTTTCCTGACCAATCCTCTGAGCCACATATTGCAAATGAGGCCTTTGTTCATCCAACAGCTGTGATTGGCAAACAAGTGCTTATTCATCCAGGTGCATATATAGGAGCTCATTGCACTATTGGAGATGGATGCATTATTCATCCTTATGTCGTGTTATCCGAACATGTATCAATGGGTACCCATTGCATTGCATATCCTCATGTTGTGTGCTATGCACATACAGTATTGGGTGATAATGTCATTTTGCATGCTGGTTGTGTTATTGGATCAGACGGATTCGGTTATATAGAACATGCGGATGGATCATATGAGAAAATCAAGCATGTCGGGAATGTCATCATAGAAGATGATGTTGAGATCGGAGCAAATACAACAATCGACCGTTCTGTTGTGAATAGCACAGTTATATCAAGAGGGGTCAAGATTGATAATCTTGTTCATATCGCTCATAATGTAACTATTGGAGAGCACACCGCTTTTGCTGCCCAAGTAGGAATTGCTGGAAGTGCAAAAATTGGTGCAAGAAATCGATTTGCCGGTCAAGTTGGGACTGTCGGCCACCTTTCAACTGCCGATAATGTGATTGTCTTTGGTCAATCCGGGATTGCGCAAAGCATCGAGCAATCCGGTATTTATTTCGGTAGCCCAGCAATCGAGCGAGGAAAGGAGATGCGAAGAATCTATGCATCTCAGCAATTACCCGAAACATTACAATTGATTTCTTCTTTGGAGCTTCGAATCAAAGAATTGGAAGAGGCCCGTGATAATAAAAAAACCTCGTAATTTGACCCCGAATTACTTTGAGTATCCTCATGAATGTCAATCAAAGAACGATTAAAAAGCCGGTCACATTAAGTGGCATTGGACTACATACAGGAAATCCTTCAACGATCACCTTCCAACCAGCACCCGAACATTACGGTTTTAGATTTGTTCGTACCGATTTGGAGGGAAAGCCGGAAGTCCCTGCTTTGGTTGATTATGTAACTGACATAGCTCGTGGAACGACAATCACCTGCAATGGTGCAAGCGTGCATACCGTTGAACATGTGCTTGCAGCGCTCGTTGGACTGGAAATTGATAATTGCAGAATGGAGCTGACGGCAAATGAGCCACCAATTGGTGACGGAAGTGCATTGCCTTATGCGGAAGTATTGCTTCAAGCAGGTTTCGAAGAGCAAAAAGCTCCACGAGATTTCATTGAAATTGATCAAATGTTACGATATGTGAATGAATCCAAGCAAACCGAAATAGTTGCATTGCCGAATGATGATTTCCGTATTACTGTAATGATTGATTATCAAAATTCAGCATTGGCAAGTCAGCATTCCGGTTTGTTTGATTTGCAATCAGAATTCCTTCGAGATTTTGCTCCCGCACGTACATTTTGTTTTCTGACTGAAGTTGAATCATTGCATGAGCAAGGTTTGATTCGTGGCGGATCATTGGATAATGCGATTGTTATTGTAGATAAAGAAATTTCGGATGATGATCTTCGTTCTATGCTAACGAAATTCGATATTGAACAAAATGCAGTCCTTGGTCAAAATGGCATATTGAACAATCGACTGCTTCGTTTCAAAAATGAACCGGCACGGCACAAACTGCTTGATATGCTTGGTGATTTGGCACTTATCGGAGCCCCTATCAAAGGTCAGATTCTTGCTGCCAGACCTGGTCATGCAGTAAATATTGAATTCGCCAAGAAAATCAGATCATTGCACAAAGAACAGAAGGCCCAGAAGCACAAGGTTGCTCAGAAACAAGTCCCAGTTCTTGATATCAATCAAATTCTGAAGGTAATGCCTCATCGATATCCATTTCTATTGGTAGACAGAATCACTGAAGTGGATCATGAAGCCAAGAAAATCATCGGATATAAGAATGTGACAATCAATGAACCTTTTTTCCCGGGTCATTTCCCGGAGCGGCCAATCATGCCTGGAGTGCTAATTGTTGAGGCCATGGCTCAGGTTGGAGGATTGCTTTTGTTAAATTCTGATGATTATAAAGAAGGCAAATTGGTATTTTTCATGGCAATCAATAATGCGAAGTTCAGAAAACCTGTAATTCCGGGCGATCAACTGATGATGGAAGTTACCATGACCGGAAAACGTTTCAACACATTTGCAATGAGTGCAAAGGCATATGTTGATGGAGGATTGGTTGCTGAAGCCGAATTGTCCGCAGCAATCGTAGATACTTTACCCGGTTAATTTACACGAGATACATGTCAGTAGAAATACATCCCTTGGCAAGCGTAGCACCTGAAGCACAATTAGGTACCAATATTACTATCGGTCCTTTTGCAGTAATTGAACATGATGTTGAAATTGGTGATGGCAGTACAATCTATTCACATGCCACACTATTGAATGGAACAAGAATCGGACAATATTGTTCGATTTTTCCGGGGGCAGTCATTGGAGCAGTGCCTCAAGATTTGAAATTCAAAGGCGAGCAAACCTTCGCAATTATTGGTGACAGAACTGTTATTCGTGAGTGTGCAACGGTCAATCGTGGTACGGATGTCACTGGTCGTGCGATCATAGGAAAAGATTGCCTCATAATGGCTTATTGTCATGTTGCGCATGATTGCACCGTTGGAGATCATGTGGTGATGAGCAATGTATCTCAGTTGGCCGGACATGTAACAATTGGTAATTGGGTTATTCTCGGTGGCCTTGCAAAAATCATTCAATTTTGCAGTGTTGGTGATCATGCCATGATAGGTGCTGATTGTAAAGTCACAAAGGATGTCGCACCTTATGCCCTTATCGGCAGAGAACCAGCAAAAGTTGAAGGAGTCAATAAGATCGGATTACGAAGAAGGGGTTTTTCAAATCAAGCAATTGATGCAATACAGGAATTGTATTCAGCTGTCTTTTTCTCAGGAATGAACACCTCTGACGGCATGGAGGAATATGAACGTTTGCATGAGAACGTATTGCCGGAAGTAGAGACATGCATTTCGTTCATCCGTTCATCACAAAAAGGAATCATTCGTTGATTTCAAGCACCACCCTGAACATTATTTCCAAATTGCCCCTATTGGCGGCATCCATCGGTATTTTTTATTTTTCTTCTTTACCCCAGCCCCCATTTGTCCTTACATCTTTTCAGTGGCAAGATAAAGTCTTGCATTTGTCTGCATATTTTGCTTACGGCATTACTATAGCTCTTGCAACTCATGTGCATCGGAGCATTTCCCCAAAAAAGAACATGACTTTGATTGGAGTGATAGGCGGCTTATATGCTCTTAGCGATGAACTCCATCAATCATTCGTTCCCGGTAGAACAAGTGAAGTTGGTGATATCATAGCTGATTGGATCGGTGTGCTATTATCAATCATGCTCTATCGATTTTTGATCAAGCGGACCGCTTGAACGTTCAAGATCTATCATCCAGCTTGTTTCGCCTTTGCATACATCTCATTGACTGCCTTCCAATTGACTATATTCCACCAAGCATTCACATAGTCTGAACGCTTATTCTGATATTTCAGATAATAAGCATGTTCCCAAACATCAATTGCCAACAGTGGAATTGTATTCCATGCCGAAAGCTTATGCTGATTTTCAGCTTGCAATATGATGAGTGCGCCATCATCTTTTCTATAATGCAAAATGGCCCAGCCACTTCCTTCTACAGCTATTGCCGCAGCAGTGAATTGTTTTTTGAAACTTTCAAATGAACCAAATGAAGCTGTTATCGCATCAGAAAGTGGACATGAATCAAAGACTCCTCCGCCTTTTGCAATTGGTGACATGATTTTCCAAAACAATGAATGCAATGCATGTCCACCTCCATGAAAAGCGCATTGTTTTGACCAATGTTGAATCAATGAAAAATCACCATTTGCTCTGGCTTTAGCCAATTCAGCTTCCGCTTTGTTCAAACCGTCCACATAAGCTTTATGATGTTTCGAATGATGCAATTCCATTGTAGTAGCATCAATGAATGGTTCCAATTCAGCATAGCCATACGATAACTGCGGCAATTCATGTTTTGTAAGAGAACCGGTTTTGGTATTTTCATCAGCGAAAGCGGGTAGTGAAGATCCCAATGTGCCGGCCATTGCTAAACCCGTTCCAATAAAAGTTCTGCGAGTAGTTTTCATATATAATTCTCGGTATGTGTTATTCATTTAGATGAGGTCATTAAAAGAATCATCAGGTTTCCATAGATGTTTGGACAAATCTACTGTTTCTCCGATAAATGTTATGTTTTCCTCGAGTAGGCGATCTTTCATTTGCATAGGATGATCGAAGTGCATCTTACCTGATAATTCTCCAAGCCTGTTTACAACTCTATGGCAAGGAATGTCAATTCTGTCGATAACAGCATTCAATGCCCAGCCTACCATTCTTGAGGACCCTTTTGACCCCAAAAATTCGGCAATAATGCCATATGTGGTCACTTTCCCAGCCGGGATGCAACGAACCAATTCATAGACTCGGGAATAGAAATCCGATGATTTATCCATAAGCTGCTTTGTGAAGGATGGATCATTTTACTGAATGTGGACAACTTTACGGGCTTGATACGTGCCAAAAATGAAAAATTTACCTAAATTCCTACGTTGAATATTGTTTCTGTATGCACTTGCACTTTCCTGATATGGCTGTTTCCTATCACGCCGAAGCAGAGTTTCTTCAGAAAAAAAATGAACAATCGGTGATTGTTGAAGATTTTTCTGTGATGTTTGGTGACGATGTTTTCACATTTGAACCAATCTTAGGTTATCCAGCTCTGTTCAAAGTACGTTCCGCTAACTCCAATGAAGTTCGCACTGTCATAGCAATGCATCACGACCACGGAATGGTAATATCACTCAATGGATATTCATATTTCATCGAGGTTCAAGGTTCAGAGCATCATGCTTTCAGGAATATCACTGCTTCAGGAACCGGTAAGCAAAGTACAGTTTTAAAAGTTCCGGCTCCAATGCCGGGATTGCTCAAATCAATTTCTGTTCAAGTGGGGCAATCAGTAAAGAAAGGCGATCCGCTTTTTGTACTCGAGGCCATGAAAATGGAGAATGTTATTAAGTCTCCAATAGCAGGAACACTATTATCCATTCCAACCGAATCCGGAAAAGCAATAGAAAAAGGTTCTGTTCTTTGCACAATCGGTCCGGCAAACAAAGATTAACAATATGAATTCAGAATACATTACGTTTTCACTTCAAGGTTATGCCATGAATAAACGACTACTCACTTTCTTCGGCGCTATGCTGATAGGATGTTTTGCATTTGCTCCGGTCAAAGCCGGGATTTTGGAGGGCAAATTGCTTCATGCAGTCAAAAAATCAGTTGAGTCTGCACCCGAAGAACCCCTGTATCTTTATGCAGCCACAATTCAAGCTGATGATGATGACAATGCAAGCAATGCATTAAAGACCAAAAACATAAAGATTATCAATCTTGGTCCTGCCATCAATACCGGGGCTGATGAATATGCTCCGACTGTTACAGCCGATGGCAAAACATTGTTTTTTGTTTCTAACAGAAAAGGAAGCAAGGCTAGTGATGAAGTTGAATATCGCGGTCCGGCATCAGATGACTTCTGGGCTTCTAAAAAGGAAGGTCGCCTTGATGAATTCCAGGCAGATTCCTTGTTTAATATCGAGCCGGAACCAAAAGATTCCAAAAGCACTGTTAATACCATTTACAATGAAGGTGCTGCATCAATTTCTTCTGATGGACAGCGATTGATCTTCACAGCATGTGATCGTCCGGATGGTATTGGTTCCTGTGATTTGTATCAAACAGATATCGACGGTGTGAAATGGGGAAGACCATCAAATCTTGGTCTTGAAGTGAATTCCAAGTTTTGGGATTCACAACCTTCTCTTTCACCCGATGGGAACAGAATTTATTTTGCTTCCAATCGTTTAGGACCAAACAATACAGATTCCGATCCGGGAAATACAAATTATGATATTTGGTATTCGGATTTTGATGAAGAGACCTTGAAATGGAAACCTGCAAAGAATCTTGGAAACATAGTCAATACTGCAGGCGAAGAATTGGGACCATTCATTGCGAAAGATGGAGCCACACTGTATTTTGCTTCAACTGGACATCAGCCGAATTTAGGTGCAAAAGATTTCTATTTTGCAACACTGACAGATCCTGAAAAAAATGTTTGGTCGAAACCAGCTCCGATTCCTTATCCCGGAATCAATTCTAAAGATGATGAAGAATTTATTTCATTCCCTGCTTCCGGCGATGTGATTTATTTCTCATCAGACAGATCATATGAGCGTTCACAAGGTGGACAAGACATTTTTATGGCTTATGTGCCGCCATTCTCCAGAGCGGTTATCATACGTGTTCTCGTGCTTGATGAATGTACAGGAGAGGGTATCCCGGCTGCTGTTACCATCAAGAACAAGTATATGGGAACATCAAAGCGTGATTCATTGAAACTTGGAAAGAGCGAACTACAGTATATCGTTCAGAATTCCGATTATGGAACAGGTGAAAAAGCATCTGAAAAAATCGAATTTGAGATTGTAGCCGAAAACAGCAAATATGGCACAAAGAGCCAAACAGTTACAATCATCAAGCCCGAAATCACATATGATGAAGAAAAGGCAAAAGAATCGAAAGAGGAACCTCCTGTTCGCATTATGCTTGGCAGAAAACCAAGCATCACAGCAGAGATGGAATATGCAGATTATATCAAGCGTGTCAGTAAAAAGAATCCTTCATTGGCAAATTGGAAAGGTTTGGTTCTAGAAGAAGTCGCAACTATCGATCTCTTCCCACTATTGCCGTATGTGTTTTTCGATTCAACATCTTCTGCGATGCATCCCCGTTATCGTTTGTTTAGTTCACCTGCCCAAAAAGCAGGCTTTACGGATGAAACCGTCAAGGGTGATAAAAATGCAAATACTCCCGAAAAATATTATGACATCTTGAATATTTATGGATATCGTCTGAAAAAATATCCATCAGTATCAGTTACAGTTACAGGCTGTAATGATGAAACATCTCCGGGAGAAAAAGATCTTGGTCTTTCTCAAAGAAGAGCCCAAATCGTCTATGATTATCTCAAGAATGTTTGGGGTATTGAGGAGAGCAGAATGAAGCTTGAGAAGAGAAACCTTCCTGATGCTCTTGTGGCTTCCAAAACGTCCGACAAAGATCCTCAGAGTAAATTGTATAGCAATATCGAGAATCGTCGTACCGAGCTTACTTTCGCAAGTAGCTCAGAAGAGGATCTCTGGCAAGTACGTAAACCGTTGATCGACCGTGAGCCGACAATTTTCCCAACTCCATTAACGATGAATTTCCAAATGGATAATGGCATCGATGAGGGACTTGTAGATTCACGTAGAATTGAAGTCAAGCGTGGCGATGCCGGTTGGGTTACGCTCACAAATGTTGGCAAATCCGAAAAGACATTCACATGGGACTGGAAAAATGCGGCAGGTGCCAATCTTACTGAATCCATCTTCGATGAAGCTTCATTCTCAGCACGTCTTGTTGTGAAGAGCATCAATGGTGCCGAATGTGCTTCTGATCCTATCTCGATCAAAGTGATGATCGTGAAGAATAAACCGGGTGTAAAAGTTGAAAAAGCCGGTGCCAAGACAAGAGAAACATATAAACTGGTTCTCTTCCCATTCAATCGTTATGATGCCGGTCCATTCAATGAGCGTATCATGAAGGAATTTGTATTCACAAGAACAATGCCTAAATCAGAAATTGCCGTTGAAGGTCATACTGATGTTATTGGTATGTTTGAGTCGAATGCCAAATTGTCAACCAATCGTGCAAAAACTGTTGAAACAGCAATTCGAGCAGCCACAAAAGGTCAATTCCAATCATTGGAATCCAAAGGTGTAGGTGAGGATTTGCCATTCTTCATCAATGAATTGCCCGAAGGCCGATTGTATAATCGTACGGTTCGCATCAATATTCAAACACCTATCGAAGAAGAATAAAGAGCAGAACAAAACAAACCAGGGCTGTCCATTATGTGGTCAGCCCTTTTTTTATGTATTCAAGCAATAAACACGGTATATTTGCACACCTTATCCGCAGCATTTATAACATAGCTTTTTATGGCAAAAATCCGATCAATATCAGGGCTTCGGGCTACTACAGATGAGTTGACCAAGGAATTGATAGAATCCTATGCTCATGCATTCGGAACATATGTTCCTAATGGTCCCATCGTGATAGGTCGCGATGGTAGACCAAGTGGCGCATGGATGGAAGAAGTGATCATTGATACACTTCTTCGACAAGGACATGACATCATTGCACTTGGTATTGCTCCCACACCAACAGTTCAATTGGAAATTGAACATTCTGATGCCATGGGAGGTATCTCCATTACTGCTTCGCATAATCCATCGCAATGGAATGGAATGAAGTTTCTGAATGCAGATGGTGTCTTTCTGAATGCTTCAGAAAATCAAGAATTTTGGTCCATACTTGATACCGAAGTACTATCCGGCAATCGCTCAAAACATGGCTCATTAATCATGTTGAATGATGCCGTACAGCACCATGTTGAAAATGTAAAGAAAGCCCTGCATACGATTAATATCGAGATTCCTGATCATTCAATAATTGCAGTGGTTGATGCAGTCAATGCTTCCGGCAGCAGATATGTCCCCGCAATGCTTGATGCATTGCATTGTACATCGATTCCATTGTATTGCGATCAATCCGGGATATTTCCTCATGTGCCCGAACCGCTTGCAGAGAATCTTGGTGGGCTTATGGCAGCAGTAAAGAGTAATCATGCCGATCTTGGCATTGCTGTGGACCCTGATGCAGATAGACTCGTGCTGATCGATGAACAAGGTGAACCTATCGGAGAAGAAAAAACTATCGCATTATGTGTGAAGGCACTTTTGGAATGCTCTAAACCATCCATACAGCATTCAAGCATCGCTTTGAATCTTTCTACATCCATCATGAGTGAAAAGCTGGCCGAGCAAGCCGGTTGGAATATTCACAGAACACCTGTAGGAGAAATCAATGTGGTTGAAGCCATGAAAATTCATGGCTCAGTCATAGGTGGAGAAGGGAGTGGCGGAGTGATCTTGCCTGCTTGTCATTATGGAAGAGATTCCATGATTGGAATAGCGCTCATCATTGCACTTATGAAGCAGACTCGAAAAACTTTGAGTGCATTGGCAGGGGAATTGCCATCTACCACGCTGATCAAGGGCAAAATTGCATGGAATGGTTCTTCAAAAGAAGTATTCGAAAGAATAGAACGTCATTTTCAGGATGCATGTATAGAAATACGACATGATGATGGCGTTTGGTTAAGATTTACTCATGGCTGGATGCATATTCGAACTTCCAATACAGAGCCAATACTTCGGTATATTGTCGAGCAAGAGCAAGCCTCTGTTGCCGAAGCTCACGTACAAGTTTTGCAAGACTTATTGCAGTTGCAAAAAGCATGAACAAGCATGTCGCATATATGATCCTGGCTTGCATGCTTTCCACACTTTCGGTTTTTTCGCAAGTGCAATCCGGAAGCAAAATCAAACTTGCAAGGGTAAAGTATTCAGGTGGTGGTGATTGGTATAATGATCAGTCATCGGAGGTGAATCTGTTAAAGTATGTGAGTACACATACAACAATACAGACTGATCCGGTATATGAATTCGTTGATCTTTCGACCGACAATATATTTTTATACCCTTTGCTTTTTCTCACCGGTCATGGCACGATGAATTTAACTGATGCCGAAGCAAATAAATTGCGAGCATATTTGGAGCATGGAGGTTTTTTGTACATCGATGATGATTATGGCATGGATGCTTCTATTAGGAAGGAAATGAGCAAGGTTTTTCCAAATCAAAAGTTCATAGAATTGCCATTCAATCATCCATTGTATTCATCCCATTTTACTTTTCCGAATGGACTACCTAAAATCCATGAACATGATGCAAAACCGCCTCAAGGATTGGGGCTATTTCATGAAGGGAAGCTTTGTGTATTTTACACATATGAAACAAATCCGAGTGATGGTTGGGCAGATCCAGATGTTCATCATGATTCGCCAGAAAAGAGAGAAGCTTCGCTGAAAATCGGAACCAATATCATTGTATATGCATTGAGTCGTTGAGAATTACCCATGCAAACAGAAGATCCGATATATCATATCATACAGCGATTACGTTCAGTACATCGCAAAGAACAGTTCATGAAATTGCATGCTGCCTTCATGAATACTTGTTCCATATCAAGTATTGTATTGTTAGTCTGGACTATAATCGAGTTTTTTGCACAGGGAAATATCGCCTTTCGGACATTCCTCTTTTCTTCATGGGTGATATTATCGTTGATCTCATTGCTCATATTTACACTCTTTCCTATTCGACAATTATTGCTTTCATCAAGCAATCATGTGTATGAATCCATAGCTTCGAGAGTTGGCGCTTTGTTCATGGACATTAGGGACACATTGCAAAATACTTTGCAGCTGATTCAAACAAAAGATTCATATCCCCCTTCAGCATTACCATTTATTCAAGCTGCATTTGAGGATGTACAGCATAAAACACATGAAAAAGATTTTTACTTGATCATTGATGAACAAGAGCGTAAGAAATCACTGCTCTTTATGATATTTAGTCTTGGAGTGACAATTCTCCTGTTTCTTGGAGTAACTCCGCTCAGAGATTCTCTTAGCAGAATCATTCAGTATGATGTGTCATTCATACCACCGGCGCCATATAGTTTGGAGATATCGCCACTCAATAAGACTGTATTGCGCGGAAGCAAAGAAGAAATTCTCATCACTGTGAAAGGCACTCTTCCACCTCGAATCGTATTGCATATCAAGGAAGAAATGCAGGAAGCTTATGATACGGTTTCCATCGTTACAGACACTTCGCATGTATATAGATATGAAATCGCATCGGCAAAATCTTCATTGATGTTTTATGCTCATGCAGACTGGTTGGCAGAGCAAGTATTATCACCAAAGGGAAATATCATAGTCATTGACAGACCTGAAATTCGCTCATTGTCGGGTACTGTGTCTCCTCCTTCATATAGTAAGCAATCAGGAAGATCGCTCGATGAACAAACTGCCGATATTCTTGGTCTGAAGGGAACGAATGTAATGCTGGAAATCACCGCTAATAAGCCATTGTCCAAAGCGTTTATTGTCATGCTGAAACAAAAGACTATGGCCGGTGATCTTAATGCATTGAACAAACAATATGATACCACCAAAGTGGCGATGAATGTACAGGAAATGTCTGCAAAAGGATCTTTTTCCATAAGTCAGGATGGAGAGTATTTCATCAGTATAATTGATACAGACGGCAGGATGAATGCAGATCCAATTCATTATTCAATCACAGCTATTTCGGATGATCCCCCTACCATATCCTTGATAGAGCCTCAAGGTGATGGTGTGCTAACCGAACAAGCATTACTCCCAATCACCGTTCACATCAGTGACGATTATGGATTTGGTGGTTTAAGATTACATTATAGACTCATTGAATCCACTTATGCTCCCGCAATGCAACAATATGCATCGCTTTCCATTCCCATCCCCGGATCAGCTGGCTTAAGTTCGGATATATCTTATACATGGGATTTGAACACGATTGGTATTGCTCCAAGCGACAAGTATGAATTCTATCTGGAAATCATTGACAATAATACTGTCACCGGACCCGGAAGAGCCAGAACGGGAATCATAGCAATACGCCTTCCATCATTGGATGAAGTGTTGACACAAGCAGATTCTGTTCAAAATAAAGCACTTGAAACATTGGAGCAAACTGCTAAGGATGCCGAGAAGATCGGAAAAGAACTCGAAGAACTTCAAAGAGAGTTGTTGAAACAAGATCAATCCATGCAATGGAAAGATGCAAAGAACATTGAGAACATACTTAAAAAGCAATCGGATCTTCAGCAACAATTGTCAGAAGTGGGTAAACAATTGCAAGAGATGACCAATGAATTGCAAGACAAAAATGCAATGTCACCTGAGACATTGCAAGAATATCAGAAATTGCAACAACTCATGCAAGAAGTTAATTCTCCTGAATTGAAAAAGGCCATGGAAGCAATGCAAAAAGCAATGCAGCAGGTTGATCCGGAGCAAATGCGTCAAGCAATGAAGAACATGAAATTCAATGAAGAGGAATTTAAAAAGGGAATTGAGCGAACGATGAATTTGCTCAAACGGATGCAGGTTGAACAAAAAGCAGATGCATTGATCCGCAAGGCGGAAGAGCTAGCAAGACAACAAGATGAATTGACTCAAAGAACTGAGAACACTAATCCCCGTGATACCAAAGAACAAGAACAATTATCCAAAAATCAAGAAATATTGCAGAAAGAATTGAAAGATCTTGCTTCTGAATTGAAGCAACTTGAAGAATTGATGAAAGAGCTCAAACAGCAGATGCCAATGGATGAATTGGATAAGGCAAAGCAAGAACTTTCGGAGCAACAGACAGATCAACAGATGGAAGCCGCTCAGCAAGACATGCAAAGTGGTCAGATGAATGCCTCCGCGCAAAAGCAAAAGAAAGCATCACAGGCCATGAAAAAGTTTGCAAAACAAATGAGCCAAATGAAGCAACAGATGAAAAAGAACATGAATAAAGAAGCCATAAGGCAGATGCAAAAATCATTGCAATCATCTTTGTCCATGTCGAAGCAGCAGGAAGCACAAAAGTCAAAATCTCAATCTTTGGATTTTAACTCAACTCAATTGCCTCAGTCTGCACAAGAGCAAGCAAAATTACAAGAACAACTTTCATCAATGGCTTCGGAACTCATGCAATTGGCTCAAAAAACCCAGGCAGTAACCCCTGACATGGTGAAAGAGATGTCCAATGCAATGCAAGGCATGCAAAAAGCATCTGAGCAATTGGGACAAAGAAATCCGCAGATGGCCGCAAAATCACAAGGCCAAGCAATGGATGCACTGAATAAGGCATCAATCAAAATGCAAGATGCGCTAAACAAATTGCAAGGTGAAGGGGATGGATCATGCGATAATCCCGGTGGTCAAGGTGAAGCAAAATCCGGCAGTGGTGGATTCATGCAACAATTACAAAAAATGGCGGGTATGCAAGAGCAAATCAATCAAGGTATGCCTCAACCGGGTGCCGATGGTAGTCTTACTCCTCAGCAACAACAACAATTGGCTCGTCTCGCAGGGCAACAAAGCAAAGCTCAGCAAGCAATGCAGGAATTAGCAAGGCAACAGCAGGATCCAACTGGAAAGAAACAAGCTCTTGGTGATCTTCAACAAATAGCTGATGAAATGAAAGAAATTGTTTCAGCCATGCAAAGTGGTTCAATTACAGCTGAAACACGCAGAAGACAAGAAAAAATATTATCCAGATTACTGGATGCCACACTTTCAATCAATGAACGAGATTTTGAAATGAAAAGAGAATCAAGAAGTGGAATTGATATCATCGGTAAAAATCCTCCACCACTGGATCTTGCAACACCTGAAGGACGCCAAAGAGCAATGCAAGATGTTCTTCGGTCCTTGGGTAAAGGCTATACGAAAGATTATGAAATCATGATCAGGCAATATTTTGAGCGATTGCAAAAAACTCAGGGTGGTATCCGATGAATCGAATATTTACTTTGTTACTTGGAATATTCGCATACTGCTCTGCTCATGCTCAAGTTGAGGTAGTCTCATTGGCAAAGCTTGAAGCAGTATTGTCATCTTCAACAGATACCGTTCATGTTATCAATTTTTGGGCTACATGGTGCAAGCCATGCATAGAAGAATTGCCATATTTTGAAGAAGCACATTCATTCTATGCTTCTTCGAATGTCCGCATACTACTCGTCAGTTTAGATATGTCATCGGAACTTGAAAGGACGCTTCTTCCGTTTATTAAAAAAAAGAAATTGCAATCCGAAATAGTATTGTTAAATGAACCGGATCCCAATGCATGGATCGACAAAATTGAACCCTCTTGGACAGGGTCATTGCCCGCAACCATAATATTCAATGGTACATCAAAAAAACGTTTGTTTTTTGAGAGGCAGATAACAAAAGAAGAATTATTTTCTACCATACAACAAATGAAGGAGTGATTATGAAAACGTTTATGTTGGCATTATTCATGATGTGTGCTACATCATTGTACTCAGTTGAAGGATTGAAAGTTGGTGACAATGCCATTGATTTTACGCTCAAAAATATTGATGGATCAATGGTATCACTTTCCGACTATGCAAAAGACAATGGCGTTGTGGTCATTTTTACATGCAATCATTGTCCATTTTCCATTGCATATGAAGATCGTATCATCAATTTGCATAATGCTTTTGCATCCAAAGGTTATCCTGTGCTTGCAATTAACCCAAATGATCCCGTGTCTGTACCTGAAGATTCTTTCGAAAAGATGATTGAGCGCTCGAAAGAAAAGAATTTCCCTTTCAACTACGTTATTGATGAAACTCAATCCATTGCCAAACAATATGGTGCAACAAGAACACCGCATGTATTCCTTTTGAAAAAGCAATCAAATAATGCATTCACGGTGGCTTATATCGGTGCAATTGATGATAATCACAGTGATGTTGCTTCAGTGAAGCAGACATATCTTTCAAATGCTATAGACGCACTCATTGCACAGAAAAGTCCAGCACCTGAGAGTACAAAAGCCATCGGTTGCTCAATTAAGTGGAAGAAATAAACCAAGTATCGGATTCTATCAATGAATATCGGCCCATATACAATAAGTACCTTTGAAACAGGCGATTTCGCGCTTGATGGAGGTGCAATGTTTGGGGTTGTTCCCAAGACGCTCTGGATGAAAGCATATCATACAGGTGATGACCATAACCGGATAGACATGACTGCCAGAAGCCTCTTGATTAAAGGTAATGGAAAGACTATTCTTGTTGATACAGGTTGTGGACATAAAATGTCTGAGAAATTAGCCAGTATTTATCGTCTTGATTATTCGCGTGCTTCGATTGAACAATCTCTTCAATCCCACGGAATAGCTCCTGAGGAAATTACCGATGTAGCCCTAACCCATTTGCATTTTGATCATGTTGGAGGAGCAACAAAAAAAGTTTCCACAGGTGATATCATTCCAACATTTCCAAATGCCACGTATCATGTTCAGAAGGAACAATTGCAATGGGCGCAATCTCCAACTGATAAAGACCGAGCTTCCTTCATGCCCGAAAATTGGGATCCATTGATTGCCAATGGCATGCTCAATGTTTTGGAAGGTGATGGGGAAGTCTTTCCAGGAATTCATGTTCAGAGAGTATATGGTCATACAAGTGGTTTGCAAGTGATTCATGTGCAAGATGATCAACATCGTATTGTATTCCCGGCTGATCTCATACCAACTGCTGCTCATATTCCAGTCCCTTATGTTATGGGCTACGATAACTTTCCCTTGACAAGTATGGAAGAAAAACTTGAGTTATTGACTCAAGCATCTGAACAAGGATGGATTATCTGTTTTGAGCATGATGCCTTTACAAAGGCGGGGACAATAAAGCGTACAGAAAAAGGATTTTCCCTTGATCAAATCGTGAGCATTTGATGTCTGAAAGAGAACTCGAAACATTTGAACATAATATTGCATCATTCGAAGAGTTCACGATTGAAGGCAAGGCCTATCTTCGGATATGCAAATCCGATGAGATATATCAGAAGAAGGGAAAGAATATCTATTTTAATGAAGATGTCCAAGTGGCCTTGTTCAGAGAAGGATCTAAAATCTATGCAGTTTCGAATATCTGTCCACATCAATATTCAGCTGTAATTTGTGATGGATTGATTGAAGAAGGAACAGTCACTTGTCCGCTCCATGGTTGGATTTATTCTCTTGACTCCGGGAAGGCACTAGGGAGCAATGCACGTTTGAAAACATATTCAATTCTTGAACTGGATGGATATGTAATGCTGGAGAAACCTGAAAAGAATACTCCATTATGGCTACGGAACTTCTAACAATGCACTCTGATTTATCGCTTAATGCTCAAAGAGTAAAGCAAGCTGCAACAAAAGCCGGTTTTGAACTGGTGGGTATTGCAAAAGCAGAATCCACCCCTGGAGAGTATCGCAAATTCGAAGAATGGTTGTCAGCAGGGTATCAAGCAACCATGACCTATCTTGAAAGAAATTTTCAAAAGCGTAAAGACATACGCGCAATAATGCCTGAGGCCAAATCAGTGATTGTTGTCGGACGTTCTTATTATACACCACAAAAACATGAAGTGGGCGATGATAGAGGTAAGATTTCACGATATGCCTGGGGCACTGATTATCACGAACTTCTGCCAAAAAACATTCAACATATCATCGAGTTATTACACACTATTCAGCCTGGATCCAAATCAACATACTATGTAGATACCGGTCCTGTTTCAGAAAAACAATGGGCTAGGAAAGCCGGTATAGGTTGGCAAGGGAAGCATTCAAATATCATCTCAAGAGATATCGGTTCATGGTTTTTCATTGGCGTGATCATTACAAGCGTTGAACTTGCCCATGATCAGCCCATTCAAGACTATTGTGGAACCTGCACGGCATGTATGGAGGCTTGTCCAACTTCTGCCATAGTTGAACCATATACGGTAGATGCAGGAAAATGCTTGTCATACTGGACAATTGAAGCCAAACCAGACATCCCAATACCGACCGAAATTTCTCAGAACATGGATCAATGGATATTTGGTTGCGATATTTGCCAGGATGTATGTCCTTGGAATTCATTTGCAAAGGAAACAACCATGGCGGAGTTTTATCCCAGACATGGACAAACAACAGTTTTGCTCAATGACATAATGTCCATGGAGAAATCCGAATTCTCGGACAGATTCAGAAAGAGTCCCTTGAAAAGAACCAAACTTGCCGGATTGCAAAGAAATGTCGAAGCATTGCTACATGCTCAAAAGGACTCTGATGAACATTTATAGACCTTCGATTTTTGATGGATATCCAATCAGCGCAGGCATGTCGATGCGGGGACAATCATCGGAATTTCCACCTTTTGGATTTTCATTCAGGAAATTGCCACTCATATCTGATGAACAGTTTACAGTACATGAAGCAAGTTTGAACAAAACAATTGGTCAAGGTATTGGAAAGCGCATCATTGCATTACATCAGGAACATAGTTCGCAGATTATTTCTGCCGATGACATGAATTCTGATCGGGGTGATGGACTGTATACAATGAGCCATCAAGTGACTATTACCGTCTCCCTAGCAGACTGTTGTGGTATTCTGATTGTTGATCCTAAGCAAAAAGTTTTGATGGCTCTACATTCCGGTTGGAGGGGTACGAAAGCAGAGATTGGTACAAAAGGAGTGGATTTGCTGAAGCAAACCTATAATAGTAAACCCGAAGACCTTCTGATTTGGCTCACTCCTTGTGCCGGTAAAAGTGCTTATGAAGTTGGTGAGGAATTCAATGACTATTTTCCGGGTCATGTATATACTTCAAAAAATGGGTGTCTCACATTGGATTTGCAGGCAGCAATCATGGAAGGTTTGCTTAATCGGGGCATAAAAAAGGAACATTTGGAGATAAGCGATGTCTGCACCATCAATGATGAGCGATTTCATTCATATAGAAGGGATGGGGATCAAGGAAGAAATGTGGCTTTCATGACCTTTTTAGATTGATTCAAGTTTCCTGAGACCTAGTCATCATTTGCCTCAAAAATCGTAAAATACACTTTGATATAGCAGAGATATTCTTATTTTTGAAGTGCAGCATCTTTCCATCCTATCAAAGTATTATGAAGCACTGGTTTTTCGTGGCCATTTGCATATTGTGTACAACAATGATGCAGGGTCAATTGATGAATCCCGGTATCCTTTATGGGACAAAGGACCTCCGTGAGATTGCCAAACTCGTCGATGACGGTTTATTGGCAGAGGGCAGACTGCAATTACAACGTTCATTGAGCATTGCCCAAACAAGTGCCCCCAAAGATGAGGCGCTTATGTTGCAATCACTGATTTTGAGGCAATCTCAGGATTATCGTTATGCAGACAAACTTCTCGGGGATTTCATTCAGCAGCGCCCCAATTCTCCCTTCATACCCATCGCTTGGTTGGAACGTGGATTCATAGCATATCACATTACCGAGCTTTCCAAAGCTGTGTACTATTTTACCGTCATTGCAAATGTAACGAAAGAAAAAGCAAAGAATGATTCAGTTTTTGCAGATTATCGAGCCATGGCTTTGTATTGGAAGGGAGCATCTGAGGCTCGACTAGGAAATCCTGATAATGCTTTGTCAACTTTGAAAGAGATGCAGGGTGCTTATCCACTGCATCACCTTTCCGATGATGCATTATACATGAGAGCTCAGTTGAAAGAGCGATCCGGTTCGGAACAGGAAGCCGTTGTATTGTATGGGGAATTATTGCGTATATATTCCATGCGAAATACTGTTTTGAGTTCTGCGATCCGAGCCTCCAATATCAAACTTGGAATGCGTGAACCGAATGCATCGATAGCATATATTGATCAGGCCCAAGCAGTCATTGACAAATTGCAAACAAGTGACTCATCAATAATAAAACCAGAGGAACAATCCTTTTCAGATAGAGCCAAGCAAGACATCGCCTTCATCAGAGCGCAAGCATTGGTTTTGGCCGGGCAGAGCAAATCTGGTTTGCAGGCATTTGAGGCATTTATGTCCGCATTTCCCGGGTCCCCATTATTCATGCATGCAAAAATGTCTGCAGGATATGCAGCATTTCATTTGCAGGATTATGCAATATCCAAAACGTATTATCAATATATTATTGATTCCGCTCAAGATGAACAAGCCCTACTACGTTCCGGGGCTCAGCTTTATCATGCATTGATAAACAAAGCAATCGGAGATCGAAGCTTTGCAAAAAAAGAATTCTCCACTTTGTCCATGCAAACTGGCTATCCTTTTTTGGCGCAGGCATTATTGGAATATGGTCAATTGGCCTATGAGGATAATGAGCTTGAAACAGCACGCAAAACATTTGAACGAGGTATTCGCGAAACGCAGGAAAAATCCTTGCTTGTAAAGTTCCATTTGCTGTTGGGGAGTGTTTATCATGATCAAGAGCAATTCGGGAAATCTGCGAGAGAATATGCATCTGCCGAGAGAATTGCAATTTCCATGTCTAATAGGGAATTGGAGAATAAGGACAATATTTTAGCTGAAGCACGCTTAAAACAAGGGATATCATTTCATCAAAATGACCAATACAGAGATGCAATCATCGAATTGTCTACATTTCTTGGAGAGCATCCCAAAGATTCCAGAAAAGATCAAGCATTGTTTTGGCTTGCTGAATCATATTATAGAACAGATCTCTTAAAGAATGCAGAAGAGTTTTACAAACAACTCATCAGTGATTTTCCCATTAGCAATCGAAGAGAAGAAAGTTTTTACGGAATAGCTTGGTCGCAATTTAGAAGGCGAGAATTTTCTCAAAGTTCACAGTCATTCTCAAAGCTCATTAAAGAATTTCCCAAGACCCGTTTTGCCACTGATGCATTGGCAAGAAAGGCCGATGGTCACTATGTATTGAAGCAATATAGAGAAGCTGCTCAAGCTTATAAGGCGGCAATGAATGAAGGGCCACGTACTGAGGAGGGTCAATATTCCGCATATCAGTATGGACAAGCTTTATACAGAACAGATGATTTTGATGGAGCCATAAAGGCATTTCGCACATTTGCCAGGTCATATCCACAATCACCACTTTCAGCATCTGCTTTGTATTCTGTAGGGTGGACTCTTTTTCAGCAGCGACGTTATGATGAAGCCATCTCCGAATTACGAGCATTGTTGGTCGACTATCCATCCACACAACTTGCCGCAAGAACTCATTATACAATTGCCGATGCATTGTATAATATGGAGCGATATGATGAAGCAATTTCATCCTATACAATTGTCAAGAATCAATACTCATCTTCGCCATTGGCAGGTGAAGCAGTAAAGAGCATTCAATATTGCCTTGAATTCTTGGGAAGGATTGATGAAGCAAAAGTGGTTGTTGATGATTTCATCATGAAGAATCCTGAATCTGATATGGCAAAAGACTTATTGATGAATCGTGGATTAAGTTTATACAATGGAAAGAACTATTCCGGTGCCATTGCTGAATATGAAGCATTTCTCAAGAGTAATTCCGACATGGAGCGTAATGCAGAGGCATTGTTCTATTTAGGGAAAAGTTTTGCAAGTCTTGGTGAGCCAGCAAAAGCAGAGCAATCATGGCGTGATGTGTTCAAACGATATGCAAAAAGTGAATATGCTCCATTGGCTCTGTTGGAAATTGGACTCATGAAAACGAATGATCAACGCCTTCGTGAAGCTGATACTGCATTTGCCCTGGTCATGACAGAATTCCCTGAACAATCTTCTTCGGCCCAAGCCGGTTTCGAAAGAGCTCAAATAGCAAGCTCCTTGGGGGATTCATTACAGGCATTGCGATTTTATACACTCATTGCGGATACATATTCCAGCACAGAATACGGAGATCAGTCCCGTTATAGAATAGCCATGTATTTCCGTTCTCGCTTGATGTATGACAGTGCTTTGGTTCATTTCAAACCATTGGCGAAGCGGATTGATAATCCAAATATTGCAGCTGAAGCGCAATATCGCATTGGTGAACTTTGGATGAATCAAAAAGAATATGAAAATGCCATCACCGCATTTTTGGGTGTAAGAGAACAATTTAGTTCAATAGAAGATTGGTTCTCATTATCGCTGCTTGGACTTGGTGATTGTTATGAAACAATCAAGAATTATGATGCCGCAAAAGAAGTGTTTCAAACATTGACCACACTTCGTCCCGATGATGATTATGGTAAATCAGCTGCTGCTCGATTGAAAAGAATCCAAAAGGTAAAGCCATGATGTTGAACCTTATAGTATTGTTGTTGATGTCTGGTCCAATAGTGGCGCAAGACAATAAAAACACAGCTGATCAACAATTGGATTTGCAGGAGTTTGTCATTACCGGAAAGACCAATGCCGAGATCAAAGGCGGTTTGAAGATGAAGCCATCGAAACCGGGAACACTCTCCAAAGCTGAATTGGATTCAATAAATACGGATGTTAAGATACCTGTGCCATTATTACCCGCTGTACCCTTACCTTCCAGTGCATTGAAGCCCTATTCGGTACAAGGCTATGTAAAGGGTGAATTTGGCATATTTGTCACTCCAAATATCAATGCCGGATACTCATTCTCAACCGGTGGTTATGCAGTTGATATATTTGGAAATGTTGAACGAAGTTCAGGGCATATTGATAATGCCGATTTTACAAAAACCGGCATATCCTTGCGTGCAAGTTATGATGCCCCAAAGAAATTCGTGTTTTTCGGGGGGAGTCGTACGGAATCCGGATTCTCTTACTCCAATAAGTCATTTCAGCTATTCGGTGCTGACAAGCAATTTGTCTTGAAGCGAACAATGAACGATGTGGGTGCGCATGTAGATGTCAAGGGTATAATAGGTGATTATTCCTATGCAATGGGTGCTGAATGGCAATCGCTTTCGATAGAAACTGATGTAAGTACATTTTCAGATGCACGGATCAAAGGATTTGCCGATATCACGATGCCATTGATTGGGATGCCGATCACAACCTCATTATTGGTTGATCTGCACTCTTATGGTGAAGATTCCGACTATAATCTTTTGCAAGCAGGTGCTTCTACCATCTGGACAAGTGGTGATATCACAATTCGAGGTGGCGCAGGTTTGCAATCAGCAATGAATTCTCAAGGTATTCAATTTGGAGCAGTTTCATTGTTGGGTGATATTGATTATCGATTATCTTCGGAATTTACTGCCTATATGCAAATTAGGTCTGGTTTGAATAATACATCGCTTGCACAAATGCTTGCGATTAATCCTTATTTAATGAATAATCCTGTGATTTCTTTCAGAAGAGATGATATCGATATAGCACCCATGTTGCAATGGCACCCATCAATCGATTTGTCATCTTCGATAAAGATATCATATCGTTCATCATCGAATATTCCGGTAATAGTTCCCAATTCTTTGGAAGTGGGAAAGTTTGCAGGATTTGACATTGATTATATTTCAGGAACATTGTTAGACATGCGATTTGAAACCCAGTGGAAAGCTTGGGTGCATTCAACGATCGGTGGATTTGCATCATATACCTACAGTTCGCAAGCTGATCAAGATATTGCCATTCCCATGATTGCTCCACTTACAATAGGATTGCGCTATGAGCGTATGTGGACAAGTTCATTGCAATCTGTCTTTTCCATCGAGCATATAGGGTCTAGAACAATAGATATAAAGGGTCAGAATGAGATACCTTCTTATATCATGGCGAATGCTCGATTAAATTATACCATTCAAAAAGACTTCGAAGCATATCTTCGAATAGATAATATCCTCAATGCTTCTGTGTATCTTTGGAACAGATTCCGTGAGCGGGGAACATTTGTGGCACTAGGTGCAAGATATCTTTTCTAATGAGGACATTGCCATATGAGCAATCAACAACAACCACAAGATGAATTTGGTGGATTTGGCGAATCCGATAATCAGACATTCATGCATGGGAAGTCTCAGCAATCAGCTCCATCAGATCCACAAGGAGAAAGATCAACATCTGATTCTTCATCAGGATTTATTTCCTATGTTCAACCGGATGCTCTTCCGGAAGAAGAAAAAACATCGACGAAAAAAATAGGACTCATAGCAGTTTTAACATTGTCTGTATTGGCTTTATTGTGGTTTGTGTTACCAAATACATCTGACAAGCAACCAAATGAACAAATTGCTCAGTCTGCCGACACAATTTCGGAGATTGAAAAAGCAATTGAACGTGACAAGCAAATTCTTGATGAAACACGTGAACAAGATTCATTGGCACGTGTACAGGATTATTTGGCAAGAATGCAGCTTGCACAAGGTAAGAGCATTGGAAATAATGAAAGAAATGAGGATCAAATACAAGAACAGAGCGAAGTTAAGAAGCCGGCTGAGAAACCAACTCAGAAACAAGAACCGATAGCTGAGCAAGTTCCGATTGAGCAAAAAGCTCCAGCCAAAAAAGTTGCTCCACCGGATCCTGTTCCTGCAAAGTCATATCCTGAATACAATGAGAAGGGGCAAGGAAATCAGTCTCCTTCCATTCAAAAAGACAGACAGCCTGCACCTTTAGCCAAAGTTGAAAAACAACCGAAGCAACAACCTATGCCGAAAGTTGAAGTAAAGAGAAAAGAACAAGTGGTTATCGCAAAGAAAGATCAAATACGACAAAAGTCTGAGAAAAATCCGGCGGTCTCAAAAAGTACTGCTCAACAACAAGTATTAAACGAAACATTTGACGATCCAAAGAAGATTGAAAAGAAAGATCCGATAATCAAACAAAAGATCAAGACTACAGGTGCAGAATATTCCGTGCAAGTCATGGCAAGTATTTCCAAAGATGAAGCTGATGTAGCACTGCGAAAACTGAAATCAAAAGGCGTTTCTTCAGCATTTATGAGTAAAAGATCCCTTAAAGGTAAGACATGGTATCGTGTCCGTTTTGGAGGATACTCTGAAAGAGATCAAGCAGAAAATGCAGCAAGAAAAGCAGGATATACCAATGCTTGGGTTGAAAGAGTAAAGTGAGAACATCATGCATTTGAGAGAAAGATATAATGAAACGCAATTCACCTATAATATTCAGGTGTTGTGGGATCGTTATGCCGCTCGCGGATTTGGCATAGCTTTGATATTCATGTTGCTTTTGCTGATTTGGTTCTCGTATACATCAATCAACATTGAACCACTACATCAAGAATACAATAGTCAACCAATTATTTTATTGAATTTTGGTGAAGGGGATGGAACTGGAAAGAGCAAAGGAAATCTGGCAAAAGAAGGTGATGCTTCATCCGGTGCCAAACCAGAAAATCCATTACAGGATGCTGGTAAAACAACATCCACATCTTCGGCAATTGATCCTTTGTCCACATCGAATCTTACAGCAAAAGAAGATATGTCTTCAATCAATAAAACAGACAAAGATTCTTTGACCGGAAAAGGCACTTCGATTGGTTCGGGTGCAGGCACAGGTACAGGATTGGGGAATAAAGGAACCGGTCCAGGAAAGGGAATGGGTCTTGGTGATATTGAATGGGGTGGTGGTGGAAATCGAACTGTATTGAATAAGGTGATGCCTCCTAGTCCTGAAACACTTACAAAATTGGTTTCAATCAAGATACGATTCGTAGTTCTTCCTGATGGTACTGTTGGTGAAATGAAGCCAATGACCAAGGGAGATCCTAATCTGGAGGGAGTTTCCATGAAAACGCTTAAAAAATGGAAGTTTAATCGTTTGGAGGCAGATGTTCAGATGACGGGTACGATAACCTTCACATTCAAGCCGAATTAACCTCATCATAATGCCTGATTTTACCCTAATATTTGAGCAATTCCCCATAATCATTCTTGTATTGATTGGGATAATTGTCCTGTTAATTGTGCTGAAAGTAGCACGTAGTTTCATTAAATTTGCACTATCTGTTTGCGCCTTGGTCGTTTTGGCGCTCGTTATTTTGAAACTTCTGAATCAGCCCTAATATGTCACAAACGATTGGAATCATCGGAACAGGATATGTCGGACTTGTAACCGGCACATGTTTCGCTGAAAGTGGTAATAATGTTCTTTGTATTGATGTAGATCAACATAAGGTTGAAACCTTGCTTCAAGGTAAAATGCCCATTTATGAACCAGGACTCGAACATTTGCTTGAACGTAATATCAGCAATGGTCGTTTAAAATTTTCAACCGATCTAGAGCTTGCCGTCAAACAATGCACCATTCTGTTTTTATGTTTACCCACACCTCCTGGTGAAGATGGTTCTGCTGATTTGAATTATGTGATGGATGCAGCAAAGCATATTGCCGTAATCATCAAGAAAGAGCATATAACAGAGCTTCGAATTCTCGTCAATAAAAGTACCGTTCCGGTAGGAACGGCTGATAAAGTTCGCTCCATCTGTAGAAATGCCGCCCCTGGTTTTGATATTGAAGTCGTGAGCAATCCTGAGTTTTTACGAGAAGGATTTGCTGTCGAAGATTTTATGAAACCGGATCGTGTTGTTGTGGGTACTTCCAATCCAAAAGCAGAGCATGTGATGAGAGACATTTATGAGCCATTTCTTCGAAGCGGCAATCCAATTTATGTGATGGACGAAAAAAGTGCTGAAATCACAAAATATGCAGCGAATTGTTTTTTGGCGATGAGAATATCATTCATGAATGAACTTTCGGCCTATTGTGAAACAATTGGTGCAGACATAGAAAATGTCCGAATTGGGATAGGATCCGATTCAAGAATCGGGAAAAGATTCCTCTTTGCGGGCATTGGATATGGTGGAAGCTGTTTTCCAAAAGACGTTAAAGCTCTTTTGCATTCAACCGATGCGGTTGGAACATCGCTTGGTATCATACATGCGGTAGAAGAGGCGAATGCACGCCAGATACAACGATTCGTGGAGAAAGTTATACATAGGGTATCGAATATCAAAGGTGTAAAGATTGCCTTGTGGGGGTTATCATTCAAGCCAAATACAGATGATGTAAGGGAGGCGCCTGCATATACAATTATTGATCGTTTACTCGAAAAAGGTGCTCACATATCAGCATATGATCCTGAAGCAATGCCAAATACAAAATCCATCTATGGTGATTCAATTCATTTTGCATCTTCTGCTTATGACACATTGCAAGATGCAGATGCACTGATTATAGCCACAGAATGGAATGAATTCAGAAAACCGGATTTTGCAGTATTGCGCAAAACCATGAAATATCATTTGATTTTTGATGGTCGTAATTTATTTGATCCTGAAATCATAGCTTCCGAAGGCTTCGAATATCATAGCATTGGCAGGCTCGCCTCCGGCTTGCAATCATAATGCCTCATTCACACTAACGGCCTTTCTAATTCTTGAGCGATCTTATGGTATTGATCGATCTCGTGCTCACAGTCTTCATTGCAAAAACACTTTTTTTTGCATTCGGAGTATTTCGATCTCGTAGAATTGGCTCATTATCTTTTCCAGATAACTCGCTCACGGTATCGGTTATTATACCCGCAAGAGATGAAGCGGAGAATCTTCCTGCCTGCCTTGAATCAATGATGAAGCAGAAAGCTGAATTTTGTGAATTTATCATTGTAAATGATCGCTCCTCTGATGAAACGCAAGCAGTCATAGATACATTTGCTATGAGGGATAATCGCATCAAAAGCATACAATTGACTGAAGAGCGAAGTGGTAATCTTCGTGGTAAGCCCGGGGCAATTCATGCAGGAATCATGGCATCTTCAGGAGATATCATCATGATGTCAGATGCCGACTGTACGTTCCCAGATGGATTGATACAAAAAGTTACATGCTACTTTGGTAATGAAGCAGTTGCAATGATTGCAGGTTTTACAACCATTCGTGCTGAATCATTGTTTCACCACATGCAAGACATGGAATGGCTGATGAATCACACACTTGCTTCGGCGGGGGTTGCTTTGGGTATGCCTTTGGGGTGTTTTGGAAATAATCTCTCAATCAGAGCATCGGTTTATAGGGAAGTCGGAGGTTATCCGGAAATACCCTTTTCGGTTACAGAAGATTTACTCTTATTACAAAGAGTTGCACATGGTGGATATACGATTCTGTATCCAATCAATGGTGAAAATGCGGTGAGTACTTTGCCCTGTAAAGACTGGAAATGTTTTGTCAGTCAGCAACATCGCTGGGTACGAGGTTCAGATGCTTTGGGTTGGAAAAAACATCTCTTCGTGTTTTTTGCAATTATATTTTGGGGTAGTCTTTTATTTACAATGATTCAAGGTGACTACATTGGGGCTGTATCCATTGTTGGGATGAGGATACTAGGTGACTGTTTTTTGATTTTGCCTGCTCTCACGGCCATTAGACGCGTGAAACAATTACCTTGGGTTATTCCGGGCATGATCTTTATGATGTTCATAGAGATATTAGTGGCAATGCTCTTGTTAAAAAGAGATGTGCATTGGAAAGGGCAAACATTTCGGTAATAATTACTTCTTGAGTAATGCTGCTTTCACGAAACTTATGAAGAGAGGGTGTCCCTTGACGGCTCTGGATTTGTATTCCGGATGGAACTGCACCCCAACGAACCAAGGATGATTTTTCAACTCGATGATCTCTACCAATGTAGTGTCAGGTGAAACGCCGCTAAGTTTCATGCCATGATCCTCGAGTGATTTTCTGTAAGCATTATTGAATTCATAACGATGCCTGTGACGCTCACTGATTGTATCTGCCCCATAAGCAGCATGAGCAATCGTTCCCTTGCGTATTGTGCAGGGATAAGAGCCCAATCTCATTGTGCCGCCTTTGTCAGTTACTTGTTTCTGGGCTGACATTAAATGAATCACCAAATCTTTGCCTTTTTTGAATTCCGCAGAATGGGCATCTTTTAATCCGGCCACATTTCGAGCAAATTCAATCACAGCACATTGCATGCCGAGACATATTCCGAAAAACGGAATTTTCTGTTCTCGTGCATGTTTGATGACTTCGATTTTTCCTTCAATTCCTCTTGAGCCAAAACCAGGGGCAACAAGAATGCCTTGCATACCTTTCAAGACTGATGCAACATTGGTTCTTGTAATTGATTCAGAATCAATCCATGTGATATCAACCTTTGCATTGTTGATCGCTCCGGCATGAACGAAGGCTTCTAAAATACTTTTATATGAATCTTTGACCTGATTGTATTTGCCTACAAGGGCAATATTGACAGTATATTTTGGCTGCTTGATACGATTGACAAATTTAGTCCAGGTATCAAGATCAATTTTCCCCGTAGAGACTGAGAATTTCCGCAATACGATTTGGTCCAAATTCCGTTTGGCCAAACTCATGGGTACTTCATAAATGGTATCGGCATCCAAAACTTCGATTACGGAGTCTTCTTCAACATTGCAGAATAATGCAATCTTGCTTTTTGACTCTTTATTGATGGCCTGCTCGGTTCTGCAGAGGAGAATATCAGGCCTGATACCCATTTCCATCAACATTTTAACGGAATGTTGTGTTGGTTTGGTTTTGAGTTCGCCTGCTGACTTAATATATGGCACATATGTCAAATGAATATTCAATGTACTTTTTGGCCCTTTTTCCATACATAATTGGCGCACTGATTCCATGAATGGAAGAGATTCAATATCACCAACAGTACCACCAATTTCAATGATCACGATATCAAACATTTTATCGTAAATAGTCATTCTTCTTTTGATTTCATCTGTGATATGGGGAATGACTTGTACGGTTTTCCCAAGATATTGACCCTGTCTTTCACGTTGAATAACTTCAAAGTAAACCTGTCCTGTAGAAACCGAATTGGCTCTGGTTCCATCAACATCAAGGAATCGTTCATAATGACCTAAGTCAAGATCGCATTCGGCTCCATCATCAGTGACATACACTTCGCCATGTTGTTGTGGATTCATTGTTCCCGGATCAACATTGATATAGGGATCGAATTTCATGATCGTGACAGAAAGACCGCGTTGTTTCAGCAATAGCCCTAAAGATGCAGATGCAATCCCTTTACCAAGAGAGGAAAGTACTCCTCCGGATATAAAGATATATTTGGTTTTCTTAGCTGCCATGATCAATGAGAAAGTGTAAGTGAAAAAAAAAAAGAGACGCGTATACATTGCTAAACCGCGTCTCCCCTCAGTTTCATCGCAAAATGTAATTACATGTGCTTGATGACTGCATCACCAAAACCGGAGCAGCTTACTTCTTTTGCTCCATCCATCAACCGGGCAAAATCATAAGTGACTGTTTTTGCAGAAATGGCACCGTCCATACCTTTGATAATTAAGTCAGCCGCTTCATTCCATCCCATGTACCGGAACATCATTTCACCGGAAAGAATGACGGATCCAGGATTTACTTTGTCGAGTCCTGCATATTTTGGGGCCGTTCCATGTGTGGCTTCAAAAATTGCATAGCCATTGTCATAATTGATATTGGCTCCGGGAGCTATACCAATCCCACCAACTTGGGCAGCCAAAGCATCGCTGATATAATCGCCATTGAGATTCAATGTTGCAATGACATCATATTCAGCGGGTCTTGTGAGAATTTGTTGAAGAAATGCATCTGCAATGGAGTCCTTGACAAGAAGCTTGTCTCCGGGATTTCCACCGCAATCATCCCAGCCAATTGCGTGATCTGCAAATTCCTCGCGCACTAGCTCATATCCCCAATCTCTGAAGGCGCCTTCAGTGAATTTCATGATATTGCCTTTGTGCACCAAAGTGAGACTTTTTCTTTTTTGAGAAATGGCATATTTAATTGCTGCTCGAATGAGTCTTTTTGAACCCGGAGCGGAAACCGGCTTGATGCCAAGTCCCACAAGTTCAGGTGATTCTGTGCCATAACGAATTTTCTTGTGAAATGCCGGAAAATTCGACTCAAGGAATGACAATAGAGTGGAAGTGTCTTGCTCACCCGCTTTGAATTCAATCCCGGCATAAATATCTTCCGTATTTTCACGGAATATGATCATGTCCACAAGTTCAGGATGCTTCACAGGAGAGGGAACGCCTTGGAAATATCTAACCGGGCGAAGACAAACAAATAAATCCATCATTTGCCGCAAAGCAACATTTATAGATCGAATGCCTCCACCTACCGGCGTTGTGAGAGGCCCTTTGATCCCGACAACATATTCACGAAGTGCAGTTAAAGTGTCTTCCGGAAGCCAAGTATTGGGCCCATACACTTCATTTGATTTTTCACCGGCAAAAATCTCAAACCATTCAATTTTTTTTGCTCCGCCATATGCTTTTTCAACGGCCGCATTCAAAACGCGCACTGAAGATGCCCAAATATCTGGACCGGTTCCGTCGCCCTCGATAAAGGGTATAATCGGGTTATCAGGAACATGTAAAGTACCGTCTGAGTTGACGGTGATTTTCTGACCTTTTTCAGGGGTAGTTAACTTGGTATAGGGCATGCAGGGTGTTCCGAGGCAGAAATAGAATCAATAATACATGACAAATTTAGAGAATTGGAGTGAATACGCGTAAGGAAATATGCTTATTTCTTGGCCGAAGATACAGGAGTTCGGATTTCCACGAAGACAGTACGACAATAAGCCCTTCCTTGCGGTGATTCATTCGTAAAAGGATAGGTTTTCCCTCCCAATGGGAAAATTGTCACTTTATCATCCGGAAGTTGAAGAAATCGTTGAACCTCCTTGCATCTAGATTGTGACAAAGCAGAGTTATAATCGATGTTTCCTCTTTGATCTGTATGGCCGGTGATGGTGACTAAGGAATTGTCCTTAATGGACTCACGTATTGTATTGGCAATTTGTTGATTTGCCGGGCTGAGCGTTGACTTATTGAATTCAAATAAGATCAGTGCGAAACGTTCAATCAGTGTATCATTAACTCGTAATTCTTGCTTTTTCTTCATTGTGATGCGTTCGGTTGCAATAGAGGTTGTCCATTGATACGTTTTTCCAAGCGTGTCTACAGCAGTGAACTTGACATTGAACGGTTTGTCGTTCATGCTTTGGGTAGGCGTGATTTGCCATGTAAGTGAAGAATCGGGTAGATCTCCTTTGCCGGATATGCTATAAATGATTTTATTATCATCATCGACTTCAATAGACCAATCACGAATGGGTTTGGCATCTTCGATTGTTGGTTTTAAAAGAACATAAGGAGGATTCATTGTCTTGATATATGTTCTCTTTTTCAATGGAGCCATGATGGAAAAATCTTTCGAGAAAATTTCAGCACGAGAGTTTTCAGATTGCCCTTCCATTGAATTGACATTTGATGGAAATGGAGGTAAACCTCCAAACTGTGTTTTCAATCGATTTGGATTGATGCCCCATGTATTAACAAAATACTCTTTTACAATTTCTGCTCGGGATTTAGCCAGATCTTTTGATGATTCTTGTGCACTTTCATTGATATAACCTGACACAAGAATATTCTGATTGCTCTCCTTCGCCCTTTTTCCAACAATATTCATCATATCCCGATATATGTCCAGTGTTGCTGATGGTAGTGAGTCTTCGTGAAATCTACCTGTTTCAGCAGTCAGTATAAGATGTTGATCTGTGCCTCCCAGATCAGAGGATGCTTCATCAAAATACACATAGGGAAGTAAGGGGAAAGTTTCGATTTGTTCCCACTCTTCAATTGTTATGATTGGTTTTGGAATGATATTCCCATTATTGTCCATTCCCTTTGCCACGATATCACCATGCAAAGTGGAAGAAATGGATTTCAAGAATTCGAAAGACTCATTGATGATAAGTGTATCTACGCGCAGGTTTTCTAGTTCAATTCCTTTGGAGAGGCGTGTTTGTACAAACAGAAGACGGATCGTATCAAGTCTTGCAATTGGTGTCATTGAAGTCACTGTATCTCTTCGGTAAACAGTATCAACTCTTATGACCGTTTCTTTTGAAGGTATGATGCCAAAATTGATTGACAGACCTATTTGTACTTTTTGAATATTCCAAGAATATGATGTGAGAGATTGCAATGGATAGTGATATTCAATAAAAGGCATCAATGCAGAAGTATTGGATATTGGCAGATTATGTGAAAATCCTATGATGAAAGAAGACTGAAAAAGTAAAGTATTCGGTATAGTACCTGATGATTCATTCCGTACTCCTCTTCCGTCAATAAATGCTGCATTATCGGGTGCTATGAGTTTTTCACTTTGTGAAAATGTATGTGTGAGAAAATATGACAATCCAAGACCTGCCATCAGATCTCCGCCGAATGGAAGAGAAAAAGTGGCCATGGGTCGCAGTGAGAAAGCCATAAGCTGAGCATCTATTTCATGCCGAACAATGATGTCTCGAGCTAGAGTATCAAATGGTGGCTGAACATTACGAATGAATTGATTTCCAATCTTCTCATCACTATAAATTGTTGCAGATGGATTATTCAATCCTGCAAATATTCTGAATCCGTATTGATTCAATGGTACATGAAATAGCAAACCAATATCATAACCTAATCCGGTACCCGACCTGCTATCTGCGCAACATGATGGGTATCCCGGTAAGTATGTAAAATCCGAATGATGAAATGATTGCATCAATGATCCATAAGGACCGATATACCAAGAGGGAATTTGTTCTTGCGCCCTGATTGAAGTTGTGCTTACCAACACAAAACATAAAGCAAATATGAAATGTACTTTCACTTATACCCCTTTTACAGTAGACTGTGTTTCATAAGATGCCACCATGTCTCTGAACTGTTTTGAAATAGGAGTCGGCTCCTTTGATTTTGGCTCCAATTGTACCAATACCGATGAAGCAAAGAGTAATGTTGTTGCATCATTTTCCGACTGAATGACCTGTTCGAAAATGAATGATGTTATGCCAATGGATGGAATTCTCGTAAATACGGTATATGCCTGATCAAACAATGCAGGTGCCAGATAATTCACTTCGGTCTTTGCAACAACAAATGTATAACTATCTATGAATGTGCTCGGTTTGATTTCAATCCCTAAAGAACGAACATATTCTACTCTGGCATGTTCAAGCCAATACATATAGATTACATTGTGAACGATATTCTGCCTATCAACCTCGAATGTTTTCACTCTCCCTTTTATGGCATGGCGAAAATGGTCAATGACTATGGACGAGGTTAATGCATCAGATTTCATGTGCGAGCATTCTCCAATATTCGATAAGAAGAACAAAAAATATCTGCAGCAGTTTGGATCATATCCATGGAAATATCCCTATGAAATACAGTTCGAAGACATCTGCCTCTTCCCATGGAAAGAAACAATGATTTTTTTTCGCACATTGCCTGCACATCAGAAGGATTCACATTCTCGCCACAATCAATGATCACTATATTGCTTTCTACATTTCCTGAAGAATTTGCAATTATGCATTGAGAGTCTTGAGTTATCAGCGATGCAAACAAAGCAGCTTTCTCATGATCTTCTTGTAGCATGGATCGATGATGCTCGATTGCATGCAAACCAGCAGCAGCAAGAATACCGGCTTGTCTCATTCCTCCACCCAGTACTTTCCGCCAATGTCTTGCTTGCTCGATATGTTCTTTTGAACCTATTAATACCGAACCTATCGGAGCACCTAGACCTTTCGATAAACAGACAGACAGCGTATCGGCATATTGGGCGAATACATGGGGTTCCACATTGGCCGCTGCGCATGCATTCCATATTCTTGCTCCATCACAATGAATGGGAAGATTAAACTCTTGACCAAGAGCATGGAGTGATTGCATATAATCTAATGACACAATTGTGCCACCATGCCGATTATGAGTTTGTTCGATGCAAATCAAGGATGTTTTTGGAAAATAATATACCGGTGGTCGAATTGCTTCTTTTATGCTGTCCAATGGCATTTCTCCTTTCCAGGAAGGTATGCAGTACATCTGAACTCCTGCAATTATTGCAGGTGCTGCAGTCTCATAATGAAAAATATGAGATTCAGATTCAACTATGATTTCATCACCCCTTTGCGTATGGACGGCAATGGCAAGTTGATTGCCCATCACTCCTGTCGGAACAAAGAGAGCAGACTCTTTTCCAAACAATTCTGCTATGCTATCTTGCAGGCGATTGACTGTTGGGTCTTCTCCGTACACATCATCTCCAACAAGTGCCTCGGACATTGCCAATCGCATTGATTGTGTTGGTTTTGTCAATGTATCGCTTCGAACATCTATAATCGTAGTTGTCATCTATTTTCTTTTGCTGCCTGATATACGGAAGAATTTGCAGGATCTAATTGGGAAAGATTGGTGAATAATTCAGGATCTTGATATCCTTTGAATATGTCTGCCAATTCTTGAAACTTTGAATTAAAAAAAGATTCCATGAATTGGCTTCTCATGGTCACTTTGGATTTCTTGAATTGAGACATTTGTTCAATGATAGTCGCAAGTAATTGAAGACCCTGAGATTTGTCTGTGTTTATTGTTTCCAATCCATCAAAATGATAAGAAAAAATCAATTTCCTGAATTCTTCATATAATAGATCAGAGGCCTCGGTCGATAAACCTAATTTTGAAGGAACAGATGGGTCCGGTGTGACTGGATATCCTGATGCATTGGCGCCTGCACCTGCACGGCAAATCACCTTTGCTCTTTCATAATAGGGTGTGCCATCCAATTCGCCGAAGGTATCAAGAAACATTCCAATTGCCATGAGCATGTAGAAGTCTATTGGAGAAGACAATGCATTGAATCTATTCGTCTGAAAAGTCATCATATTTCCCGGAGCATATTCGAATGTCCATTGTTTGTCCATTGCTCTCATCAAAATTGAGCGAGAGCCGTTTTCAAGAACGGTATAAGCCATTACCGTTAAAATGCCGGAATAAGTATTGTTTCCTCCTCTGGAGGTAATCGTGATGCCAATATCAACAGGCACTTTCGGTTTATCCCATTCCTGTTCAGAATACCGTTGATTATTGATATAATTCACGATGTCTTGTTTCAGATTCTGTATGTCGATACGATTGTCGAATGAAATGTTCTGCAAATCTACATTGACTTGCAATTCAATTTCTTGAGCATGAAGAATGGGGAGAAATTGAAGTGAGAAGAATATCAGGGAAAAGATGAATGTTCGCATTGAATGAAAACGCTAAAAAACAAACAGATATTATATGCGAAAATACTATGCCTATGGTGCATCGGCAACTTTTTTATGATGACCTATGCATTAGCCCAGGGAGTATATGCCGATATCCATGACAATTCTACGGGTATGACTCAATCATGGAATTGCGGTTTTGTCAATCCGGCACTCTTGGGATGCATGGAGCATCCTCATTATGGATGTTCAATTGTCCCTTCTCCATATGGAATACCGGAATTCACTCATTATGGGATATGTGGAGAAATTCCTATCGATACTTCTTTGGTAAATGCACATGGAAGTACCGAATATATGAGCATTCAGGATTTATCAATACTTACTATCAACTTTGCAAGTGCATGGAAAGGACATGATTTGCCATTTCTTGCAGGTGTGACCATGAAATCCGAATTTGCATCATTCGGAGACGGTATATTGCATTGTATGCAAGTTGACATTGGTTTGGGAGGGGTGTTGATCATTGATGAACATTCGAGAATATCGAGCGTTCTTCGTATGCCTTTGGCATTTCCAAGCTCGCAACGAATATACGATGTGAATAGTCCAATGCTAATCATTGGAGTTGGAGTACTTCCAATTGACGATGTTGCTTTTGATGTGGATCTGGTTTCTCCAGCTTTTGGGTCAGGTTTAAGGCCTAAATTGAAATTTGTTTTACCAAATCAAACAGAAATCCAAGCCGGTTTCTCGAATGTACATCGATCAGCAATGCTCGGTATTTCAACGCTGCAGGAATCTATATCTCTGAAAGTCGACATATTTTATCATTTGAATTTGGGTTTTTCATGGCAATTTGAATTGCAGTATATGATATGAATGAACCTATTGAGAGTAATCATGGCAAAACAAAAGACACTATTTGAACAGCTGAAAAGTTCAGAACATCAAGATACAGACTCTGAGATATCTAGACTTTCTTCAAAATCTCTGCGAATATTCGGTGTAATCTCGATCGTCATTTTGATTGGTTTCATGTTTCCCAATCAGCGAGCAATCAATGAAAATGGGGAAGATGTTCGGCAAGTTAATACAGGTGTTCTGTGGATGAATGAATCAATCAAAGCGGAATTTCCATTCGCAATTCTTCGTCCTGAATCTGAAATTGAAGCAGATAAAAAAGTCATTCTTTCCTCAACGCCTTATGTATGCACAGAATATGCAATGGCAAGAGCTAAAGCCGATGAAAAGTTGACGGCGCTCATTGATGCATGCGATGACAATGCCATCAATACTCAATCTGAACTGTCAGAGAAGATCAAAACTGTTTTGGAAGTAATGCCGTTGCAGGCCAAAAGTGTGATTTCTCAACTGCTAAGTAAAAACAAGAATGAGATATTGACTGCATTTTATGATAATAAGCCCCTGATTTCCATGAATGGTTCTTCTTTGACAGACACCGTTTATTTTAGAACCGGAACAAGAGTTGATATTCCGATGTCCAAATCATATTTCTCCGATTCCGTTCAATTGGATAAGTATATCGGCAATCTTTTCGGTGATCGTCTGCAAATGCAATTGATGGAAAAAGTGGAAGCAATGTTATATGAGTTATTGATACCGCGCTATGTTGTTTCCAAGGAATTGACTCAAGAACTGAAGCAGGGAAGACTTTCTTCAATTCCAACAACATTAGGCATTGTAAGGGCTGGGGAAATACTTATTCGTAAGGGAGAGAGATTCGACAGACTTTCTGCTTTGAAGGTTCAGTCATATGTCAATAATAGAGCGAATACCGATACCTATTCCTATTCATGGCTCATACTCATTGGAAGTATTGGTCATGCCTTTTTGATACTGTCCATGATGGTCTTATATGTATATTTCATCAGACCGGCCATATATGCAAATCAACAGCAATTGTTTGGCTTATTTGGAATCATCTTGGTTGCCCCGGTCTTGGCTTGGTTGACTGTATATGTCAATAGCATATATCCAATGGAATATGGTGTCATTGTTCCGGCATTGTCTATGTTGATTGCGATTCTCTACGACTCAAGAACTGCTTTCTATAGCACTGTTGTCATGGCATTGCTCATTGCAGGAGTCCGTGGCAGTGATTATTCTGTTGGCTTGGCCATAATGATTGGTGGAATGGTGGCGGCATATAGTGTTCGTGACATCCAATCCAGAACGCAAATATTTGCTTCCATCACTTATGTGTTTTTAGGGATTTCACTAAGTATACTTTCTATCGGAGCCGAACGCTCTCTTGGCTGGAATGAAATGTTACCTCAGTTGATTGTTGCAGGAATCAATGCCATATTCTCACCAATCTTCACATTTGCTGTTTTATATGTTCTAGAACGTGTATTTCCGGTTACTACGGACTTAAAACTCGATGAATATGATTCACTCGAACATCCTTTATTGATTGAAATGAATGAAAAAGCACCGGGGACATTTCAGCATACTATGACAATAGCACGCTTGGCAGAGAGTGCTGCTCTCTCCATACATGCAAATGCATTGTTAGCAAAAGTAGGTGCTTTGTATCATGATATAGGCAAGATTCCAAAGTCTGAATATTTTGTTGAAAATCAAATCAATCTCGACAATAAACATGATCATTTATCACCTAAGAAAAGTGCTTCAATCATAAAGGAACATGTGATTGATGGAATAGAATTGGCAAATGAATACAATCTTCCTCAACGAATCATTAATTTTATACCTATGCATCATGGTACGATGCTTGTTAAACATTTTTATGCAAAAGCATTGGAGAGATCTCAATCCGGTGAAGGTCCAACTATTGTCAATGAAGAAGATTATCGATATATAGGGCCAAAGCCCAATACGAAAGAAACAGGAATATTGATGTTGGCTGATGCAGCTGAAGCAATTGTTCGATTGCAACAAGCTGAAAGTAAAGAAGATATAGAGGCAATTTTGGATGGTTTGGTTAATGAACGCATGCTTGACGGACAGTTTGATGAGTGTCCGCTTACTATGGCTGAAATCAATGAAATCAAAGAATCCTTCGTGAAGAATCTTTTAGGTATGCGGCATCATCGAGTGTCGTATAAAGAAATCCCCGAACAGAAATAAAAAAAAGCCCGTCAACTAAGTGACGGGCTTTTTTTATGAATCATCATTTTGAAATGATGAGCGGGACTTGATTTGAATATGGACCTGACTTCATCAAACACATATACATACCGGCCGGTAAAGTTTGAACATCAATGCTTAACTGATATTCTCCTTCGCGAATAATTCCTTCCAATAGGGTATATATTTTCTGACCCATTGAATTGTAAAGTTCGATGGTTGTCTTTCCGGAAATACCAATCGAATAATCCAATTGAGCAATATCTGATGTGGGATGTTTTCCTGAAATACCGAATGAGTATGCAAGCCCAGATCCACGAATGAATCTTCCATTTGCAAAACAAATTGGGGCAAGCTTTAATGATGCATCAGTTGATTTGATCTCCAAGCATTTTGCAAGAGCAGGAGTTGTTACAGCTTCGACATCCACCAAGAAAGCCAATGAATCTCCAAGAAATGCATCATAATCGATTTCAAACAAATCTTTGTTTCCATTTAGTCCAGGAGATCCGGTTCCGGAAACGGTCAATATATTAACGGATTGACTTGCTGTCCAGGTCCAACCATTCAAAGAACGAATGGTACCTGAATAACGCAAATCAGTGGGATCATAATTAAGTTTGATTTCCATTGAATTGATATTTGCCGTACCAACATTTCCTTTGATATCTGCATTCACTTTGAAGACCACTTTCTGACCTGGTGTCACAAGTCCGGGATTGATTGAAGAGGTGATTGTCATTGGCAATGAAACAGATTTTGCAATGACAGTCACATTGCGCTCACCTAATGTAGCCGTTATTGTATCTTCGCCAGGAACGGAAGGTGTATAAGCAATAAGATAATTGTGATTGGTCTTTGCAGGTATGGTGAAATTACCGATAGGACTGATGCTGAATGAAGCAATATCACCTGCCACAGAATTTGTTGTCTGAACGGGATAGCCGCTCAGATTTGGATATGGTAATAATACTACCGGTGTTTCGCAAGCATTGGTTGTTGCAAAGGTGATGACAGTATCAGGTAATGAACCAATGCCGCATATTTCTACAGTATCCGGTTTTGTGCTAGCATCGGTTGTGATTTCAAGAAATCCGGAGCGATTTCCTTTTTTCTGAGGTATGAATACAGCAGAAATATCACGTGATCCCTGCAATGGAATGTCGAAAGGACCGCTAGGGGTTATTGATTCGAACTCCAGTGGCGCAATAGGTTTAATCGAAAGAACTTTTAGAGGACCTTGTCCTATATTGCTTATGACAAGTGCATTGGACTTCACAGCCGATACATTGCCTATGCGTGTATCATCGAAGCAGTTCTTTGCATATGAAGGTTCTCCGATACAACCATCGCCTTGAACCCTTGCACCAAAGGTTGGTGCTTTTATATTAGGATCAATTTTCGAAGCAGCTGTCACCAAAACAGAGTCCCACAAACCATTGGCATTTGTTGTTGGAGAAAATTCAACAGTGACATTTGCTGTTTGACCTTTTGTAAGATTAAATCCTGGAGCGGGAGGATTGATAAGCGTAAATGTGCCATTATTCTTCAATAATGAAATTCCTGTTATTGTTAGTTCGGAATTTCCATCATTGGTGATAATAACATTTTTGCGATCTTTTCCGCCTACGGGAACACAATTCCAAATGGCATCTGTCGCCGATGCTGTGAGCTGGGCTTCCCCGTCACCTGAAAGTTGAACTTTTGCTTCTACGCAAACTGTATCAAGATTTAAATCAATGAAAGCAAGTCTCTTTCCAACAGCAGTTGGAGAGAATTCAGCTGTTACCTCCAAATGTCCGCCCGGTTTGATTGTAAACAATTTGGAATTTACATCACCTTGAGCAGGATTGCCATTGCGATCTATCATGCGGAATGCAGTGATTGCATAATCACCCGGGTTTGCTCCACCCAAAGATAATTGACCATTGATAAGGATATTACTTTTGTTCTCAATTGCTTTACTAATGAGCATGGATTTTTTGCTACCAACCAATGTATTGTTGAATGTAGTATCTGTCACATGTACATAATCGCAAGGCTCTACTGCAGTTCCGCAAATGGTCATTTTTACTACTGGAGAACATGTTGCATAAAATGTAACTGTCGCACAATGATCGCCGGGAGCAGTTGGAGTAAACAATACTTCAATTGGAACGGTATCACAGTTTACTGAAGGGAATAAGCGACCATTCAATACTGATTTCAAACTGAATTGGGGATCAGAAACGCTGACGCTGTCAATGAATGTATCCAAGTTCCCATCATTACATATACCTGCGCTGAGTACTTTATCCTTTGGAGTTCCAACCGCTGTAACACCAACATTGAATCGAATATTGGAGTCGATGCTGTACAAACGTGCCTTGGCAAGTGGGAAGGGGACTAAGCTTGAAGATTGACTTGATGGTGTTCCGCAGAATTTTGTGATGAACCCATCCGATTGACCGGCTGATGTAATTGTTTTATTGCCTGGATTCTTTGTAACCGAACCGGTAAAAGATCCTGTTTCATAGATACAGCCATCTTTATCTGTTGCAGTCAAAGTTGTATATGGTTTACCTTGAGTTCTAGAAGGTTGAATATCCAGCCAATTTCCTGAAGGATCAAACACTGCGGTAAATGGTTTCCAAACCAAAGGTTGTGATCTATTCGTAATGGTTGCTTTTGTACCATCACGCATTGTTGCAGTCAATACACCTTTGAATTGACCCTCGACATATACGCGTTTTTCGAAAGGATCCCAAGCAATGCGTTCGCCATATGCATCTGCTGTTGGATTTGCTGGTGTAGCACCAAGAACATTGACAATCACTGTTCCACCATTTGGCTCGATACGCGTCATGAAAAAGTTTCTTGCCGTCAAACTTGTTGATCGCTTGTTTACGAATCCGAATGTTGCATCACCAATGAAATGTCCGGTTGCATATGCAATTTGATTGTCACCTGCTGCAATGCCTGTGATTGCATCCACCCCGGGGCCACCGACGCTATTGACAAAATCAACATTACCACCTATGTCCAGTCTGGCAAAGAAACCATCTTTGCTTCCGGAAGCACTATTCATTGGTTTGCCATCGAATGAAGCAACACCTTCAAATGTACCTGCTATATATGAATTCTGTCCATCTGGTGAGAGTGCAATACTTACACTTGAATCAGACAAAGTACCACCGATACTTTTTGCCCATACAAATGTTTTGGATGGTGGTAAACCGACGCGAATCTTGTATTGACCTTTTGTGTTGAGTTTTTTCAACTCATCGGAAGACCAAATGTATTTTAAACCGGTTCCTTTATCTGTGAGAAGATTCCAATTCGCCCCATTATCAGAGCTGTATTGAATAATAACTTGCTCAGTAGAATCAACTCCGCCCCACAAAATTGTGAGGTCATTACAGGTCGAACGAATTTCTGAATTAATTGGATCAAGCAATACGATATCTGCAGCTCCACCTACAAGTGGAATCAGTGGGGGATCGCATGGTGTACCTTGGATTCGCAAGCCGCTTTGTCTGAAGTCCAATGTTGAACCTTGTGTGAAACGTACTCCAACTATTGCGGTTTTACCGGAATCGATTGTTTGAGGAGTTGTGCCATTCCATGCAATTCCATTGAAACTTGTAACAGTGAAAGATGCTGTTCCTGCAGGGGCCGGTGGATCGGCTGTCAAAACCAGCTTTCCATTTTTTGCTGATACATTTACCGTTTTGTCAATAGAACTATTGACCGCCGGATTTCCAAATGAAACAATTGGAGGATTAACAGCCAATTCCAATACACTGGAAGCCGGTGCTTGATACGTTGATGTATCGGTGATATTGATATTCTTTTGAAGTGTTATATAAACAGTTCTTGTTCTGCTTTCCTCATTGCAACCCATTTGTGTGTTCCATTCTACATAACACACCTCTTTTGCTTGTAGCTTCTTTGCAATCTCTGAATAGATTTCTTGAAGCTTGGAATAGGCATCTTTTGAATTTGCTTCGTAATGATCACCGCCGGTGATGTCTGCCCATGTAGCCAAATCTTTATTCATACCGGTGAAAGCTGTGATTGCATAAAATGCAATGCCATTATCGAGGAGTTCCTTCCTTATAGTGTCGCGGGTAGGTGGTTTGTTCGGTTCACCATCTGTCAAGAAAATTATGACCTTCTTAACTGTTGCTGGAAGATTTTCTTTGACATATCTGTCTTTGATGAGAGTTATGGCTCCCCATTGTTTGTGAAGTAGCGGAGGATCATAGTATGTTGCCGATCCAATAATCATTGAATCTATAGCTTTGATGATAGAATTTCTATTATTAGACCAATCATGCTCCAAATATGCCTGGCCATCAAATGACACGACAGCAACTTTTGTTCTACCAATAAAATTTAGCAAACTAACAAAGAGTTTAGATGCTTGTTTTACGAAACGGAATCGAGTCTCTTCCGGTCTTGATCCAACTTGTTCAGACATCGAGGCGCTCTTGTCGATAACAAGAACTACGCTAAGCTCCGGTCCATCAATGATTGTGGAACATTTTTGAGTGATGTCCGCTGGTGGGATTGTAATACCGTTTTCAACAATGCGAAAATCGGTAGAAGAAAGCCCAGGAATCGGAACATTGTTGAGATCAGCCGCCTCATAAAAGGCACGCACTTTTGGAAACTTATCAGCATCCGGTGTATACACATTAAACCTATTCTGGGCAAAAGTAGAGCCCATGCCGGAACAGATAAGAGCGCAAATCATGATTGAGCGGAAAAACAGAATCATAAAAGATTCTCCATTCTTATGAAATAATGTTATGAACGATGTTAGGTCCATGCCATGCTGCAGACATGGATAGAATATCAAAAAAGACAAATCAATACCGAAAAAGTAACGGACTTACATGATTATGAAAATGCAACCGGACTTTCCAAAATGGTAAATGATTTGCCGGCGGCATTTAGTTCAGCCATGACTCCTAATGGAATAGTCATTTTGCTTTTTACATGTCCTATGGGAAGCCCATGTACAGCCGGTATCCCGAGTGAGGTGATTCTCGACTCCAATACTTCCTGCAGAGAGAATGAAACCTCGAATCCGGGGATTCTTTTCGCCTCGCAATTCTTGAATTGACCAAGAATAATCCCAGAACATTGCTGTAATTTTCCTGCAAGCCATAATTGCGTGAGCATTCTGTCAATGCGATATGGCTCTTCGGCAATATCTTCCAAAAACAATAAAGAATCCTTGGTATCAATTTCATATGGTGTGCCGAGCGTTGCAACAATCATTGACAAATTACCACCTGTCAAACGCCCTTTTGCAACGCCATCAGTCAATGTGATCATCCTTGGATCACTGAATGTGATCGGTTTGAATTCTTCTGTACCTGATTGGATAGTATCGAGAGATACCGGTTTGCATAAAGCCCTCTTGAAATAATCCACAGTGAAAGAGTCGAATGTGGATGAAGCAACCGGACCATGATATGTGATCACATTGCTTAGCTTGGTGATTGCCACCAATAATGCTGTAATGTCACTATATCCAATGATAATTTTAGGATTTGATCGAATGACGCCAAAATCGAGCATGGGTAATATTCTCATTACGCCATAACCACCCCTTGCACATAGAATGCAGTCTATGTCGGGTCTTTCGACGAATTCCATGAATTCAGCAGCTCTTTCTGTGTCTGGAGCAGATAGATATCCGTATTTTCTTGTAAGTGTATTACCCAAAACAATCGAATATCCAATTGCTTTCAATAATGCAATGCCTTCTTGAATCTCTCCATTGTCCACTCCACTTGCAGGTGCAGTTATTCCAATAGTTGAACCTTTCTTGAGTGCGGGCGGCAAAAGGGAAATAAAATCACTTCCATTCTTAGCGGGATTCGCAAGGATTGATTCTGTTGTGTTCACAAATTCATTACTGCCATTTCCGGCACGAGTCTCCAGGCTGGAAAATCCCAAAGCGGAAAGCCCAGCTCCTATGCTATGCAGAAATATTCTTCTTTTCATTTTTCTCTCATCCGACAATGAATGGTAGTTCATGACAATCATGATCACTATCCAATGGATAAGGGCCTGAAAGAGACCTTTCCATGGTCTGTAAATTACGAAAATTCAAGGTTATCCACAGCATTATTCCTTTATTGTCCGTGAATTATGAACGAGAGATTTCTCCGATTATCGAAATCATCATTCGTGTGTTACCACAAAACCCTGACTATGTGAAATTCAATGCGTTCAAAACAGTAATTATTCATAATTTCAGCCATAATGTTAATCAGATCTATTTGGATGGTTCTATGAGCATAAATCGAAGAACGATGCTGAAAAGCAGCATTCTACTTGCATCTCCACTTCAAGCACTTACCTCTATCGAAGTGCCAATGATTGAAGAGTCTAAGTCCAAGTCTAATAATGACTTCTGGCAATCCATCAGAACGGAGTTTCCTATGGACAGAACCATGATTAATCTGAATAATGGGGGTGTAAGCCCAAGCCCAAGATCGGTTATGCAGGCATTGCATACCGGATTGGATTATGCAAATCAAGCACCGGCAAGGAATATTTGGCAACAGCAAGAACCTGGATTGGAGCGTGTAAGGCAAGGTATTGCCTCCTTGTTTGGCGTAAGTGATGAAGAAATAGCCATAACTCGCAATGCTAGTGAGAGCTTGCAGCACCTGCAAATGGGTATCTCTCTAAAGAAAGGGGATGAAGTTCTTACAACAGAGTTGGATTATCCAAGAATGATTACCGCATGGGAGCAAAGAGTACGACGCGATAGCATAATCTTAAAGAAAATACCCATAAAAGTGCCTGTTTTGGATCCATCTGATATTGTGAACTCCTTCAAAAAAGCAATCACTAAGAACACAAAGATCATTCATGTTTCTCATGTGTCATTTTGCACCGGACAAATTTTTCCTGTGAGAGAGATTTGCCTCATGGCCAAAGAAATGGGTATAGAATGCATTGTTGATGGTGCGCATTCATTTGCACATTTTCCATTTACACAGAGTGATTTGCAATGTGATTATTTCGGTACTTCGCTCCATAAGTGGCTTTATGCACCGGTTGGCAATGGAATGCTCTATGTGGCCAAGGATAAAATCCCCGCAATTTGGCCACTCATGGCAGCTAATCCTGATCAAGATGCTTCCATAAAAAAATTCGAAGAGATAGGAACACATCCCGCCGCATTACATAATGCCATATCAGAGGCCTTGGCATTCAATGACCGTGTCGGCTTAGCAAATAAGGCAGAACGATTGCGTTCATTGCATATGCGCTGGATTACCAAAGTCAAAAATGAGCCCGGTGTGAGTTTCATGACTAACATTGAAGATCCACAACAATGGTGTGGGCTCATGGTATTTTGTTTCGAGGGATTTGATCACGGTAAAATAGGCGAGTACCTGTTTTCCACACATCGTATCATAACAACACCCATCAAATATGCAAATGTTGATGGAATAAGAATTACGCCAAACATTTACATTTCAGAAGGCGAAATTGATTATTTTGCAGATGTCTTGCTTTCTATTTTGAAAGGACGGGTGAAAGGATTGAAGGGATGATACCTTCAAACTTTGCTTCACCATATATTTCCACCCGTCATCAATAATCGTTTTCTCTATGTCTAATGAACTCCTCTTGTGGATTAGCTTCCACACTTTCATACTCATCATGCTTGCGCTTGACATAGGTGTTTTTCACAAAAAAGCACATGTTATTTCGGTGAAGGAAGCTTTGTGGTGGAGTGCATTTTGGATAGGGCTTGCCTGTTTGTTTGGTGTGGGTATCTGGTTTTACAAATCCAATGTACAAGCCACTGAGTTTGTGACTGCTTATGTCATAGAAAAGTCACTCAGCGTAGACAATCTCTTTGTTTTCCTTGCGATATTCAGTTATTTCAAAGTACCTGAAAAATATCAACACAAGGTGTTGTTTTGGGGTGTATTGGGTGCATTGATTATGCGGGCATTATTCATCATTGGCGGTGTTGCCATTCTTGCGGAGTTTCATTCCATCATTTATATCCTGGGAGCATTTCTTGTTTTCACGGGATTCAAACTGATTTTCTCAAAAGATGATGTTGAGTTCAATCCTGAATCAAGTTGGACATTGAAATTGGTGCGTCGTTTTTTTGGTGTTTCAAAAAACTATCACGAAGACAAATTCATTGTACGCAAAATGGGGTATACATTTGTTACACCTTTGTTTATGGTTCTTGCCTTGGTTGAAACAACCGACTTGGTTTTTGCACTTGATTCCATTCCAGCGGTTTTGGCAGTCTCTCCGGATCCCTTTATTGTCTACACATCCAACATTTTTGCAATTCTGGGATTACGTTCATTATACTTTGCCTTGGCGGGAGTTGTAGGGTTATTCCATTATCTCAATTATGGTCTTGCGGTTATCTTGAGCTTTATCGGTGTAAAAATGATCATCAGTGGTATTTACAAAATCCCAATTGAATTAGCCCTATTTTTTGTCTTGGTGATCTTGCTTGCCTCTGTAGTTATTTCATTGCTCTTCCCCAAAAAAAGCAATTCTGAATCCCCAGTTTGAACCATAGTGAATGACAAATGATTTTCATGCTCCTAGAACTATGTTCTTTGTGTGGATGTTAGAGATGTAATTGTTCGAGATGATATTTCATGAAAAGTTTAGCATTTGAATATTTGGACAGATCCGAGTCCATTGAAGTGTATATTCAACGATTTTATGATGCTGTCCATGCGGATCCGGAAACTCTCAATGAGCAACAAAAAGAGATGCTTGGGTATTATACTTTGAATTGGGCAAGAAGCAAAAGAGTAGAAAAGACTTATACCATCTCAGAAGATGCTTTAGATATTATCTATTGCATCATAAATCCTCAAGTTTGGATTGTCATCACTGATGGATGGTGCGGTGATTCTTCGCAATCTCTCCCTGTCATTACCGAAATTGCTCGCCAATCGCAAGGAAAAATCATTTTGCGTATCATCTCTAGAGATGTATATCCTGAACTTCTGGAAAAGTATCAGACCAATGGTTCAATGAGTATACCAAAACTTATTGGAACCACCTATCAAGGAGAAGAATCATGGGTATGGGGTCCAAGACCAAAACCAGCTAATGATCTTTTTCAAAATTTGAAAAGTAAAAATATGGCAAAGGAAGATATATACAAAGAATTGCATGCATGGTATGCAAAAGACAAGGGAAAAGCTGTAGAATCAGAATTAATGGAATGTATTCGTTAACATTATTTTTTTGGAGTTTGATTTATGTTGGGAAGATATTCAATAATGGGTGTGATATGTGCATTGTTTGCAGTTCAAAGTACTGTTCTTGCACAAGGCGTAACATTTCTGATCAAGGGTAAAGTAGTTGACTCAAAGAGAAATGTGCTTCAAGGTGTACAAGTATATGCCAAAGACGGAGATGAAATTGTAGGGAAATCCAAGACTACGGCAGCGGGTGAGTTTACAATGACATTAAAACCCGGCAAAACATATTTTATGTCATTTGAACGAAATGACATATTTATGTCGCAACAGGATTTTCGAGTACCGGATGGAAAAACATATCAAGAGATCAATCAAGACTTTCAGGTGAAAGTGTTGGCAAAGGGTGATACCATCAAACAATTCCCTGTATTTCAGGCTGGTCAATCAAATGCAAGTCAAACCGTATTGTTCACAATGCTACCTGAAATGATGAGAAAATTGCTTCATCTTAAAGTGAAGATAGTAGTCTCTGCCGGTATTGCCACCAAGGAGTCATCAAAAGGCAAAAAAGAAAAAACACCAAAGAAAACAAAAGGTAAAAAAGGATCTGCTCAAGCAGAAACTTTGGCACCTTTATCATTGATAGAAAAAAGAATTCAAGAAATTCGTTCGAGACTTCTGGCAGCCGGTGCTCCGGAATCGCGATTGACATTTGAAGAAGGGAAGTTGAAAATTCCTATCGATGTTGCATTGATAGTTTCTTCTATCGCAAATGATTTTTAATAAGGAAATTTCATGATCAAAGTATTTGCAATTCTAATCATGCTGATGTTCACATCGGTTTCAATCGATGCCCTTGAATATCCATTGCTCAATGCGATGAAGAATGAAATGAAAAGGACTATGGATGGTCTTGCAAATCAATCAACACCTCCTTACTTTTTGTCTTATGCCGTTACTGAAACAAAAACCATTCGCATGAATGCAGCTTTTGGTAATGTAAAGAGTAGTGAACAAACGTTGTCTCGAATTTTGGATATAGACATTCGAGTTGGCAATCACGAATTGGATAATACGCACACGATTAGAGGAAGTCGCTTTGAATTTGGAGGGGGAGGTCGAGGAATTGAGCTACCTATGACCAATGATGAAAAGGCATTGCGTTCTGTAATGTGGAATGCGACGGATAAACTTTATAAGAAAGCAGTTGAACGATATGGGAAAGTATTGACCAATCGCGCAGTCAAGGTTAAAGAAGAAGATAGTTCGGCTGACTTTTCCAGGCAACAACCAATTGAATCCATCGCTCCTGATCAGTCATTTATTATAGACTCTTTGCAATGGCTGAAAAAAATAAAGCAATTGTCTGCATTGTTTGCAGTGGATCCAGAGATTTATACCGGTGAAGTGTATTTTCAAGCTGATATCATCACAAAGTACTTCGTAAGTTCTGAAGGAACTGTGATTCTACAAAGTGAGCCCAATGTAAGAATGTTTGCATCGGCTTCAACAAAAGCAGATGATGGGATGACCCTTCCTTTGTTTTCAAGTTATTTTGCATTTCAACCAGAGAATCTTCCTTCTGAAGAAATCATCGCGCAGGATATTCGGCGCATGATTCAAACATTGGGGCAATTACGTGTTGCACCGCTGGCTGAAACCTATTCAGGGCCGGCAATCCTTTCAGGCGCTGCATCAGGTGTCTTTTTTCATGAGATATTCGGTCACAGAGTAGAAGGGCATCGACAAAAAGACCCCAATTCTTCCCAGACTTTCAAATCATTCTTGAATAAAAAAATTCTACCCGATTTTATCGATGTGGTCTTTGATCCCGGTTTGAAGACCTTGAATGGTCAGGATATCGTCGGTTACTATGCATATGATGATGAAGGCGTAAAAGCTGAAAAAGTTATTGCCGTTGAAAAAGGAATATTCAAGAATTTTCTTATGAGCCGCTCTCCGATTGAATCATTTCCTGTATCTAATGGGCATGGGCGAAGGCAAGCAGGTCTTAGGCCTGTAGCCAGACAATCCAATCTCCTTGTTTTGGCATCGCAGTCAGTTGCATTTGATTCTTTGCGAACATTGCTTAGAAATGAATGTAAAGCTCAGAATAAAGAATATGGTCTCTACTTTGTTGAGATATCAGGTGGTTTTACATTCACAGCACGTACGATACCAAATGCATTTAATGTGCAGCCGTTGGTGGTGTACAAGATATATACCGATGGCAGACCCGATGAGTTGGTTAGAGGGGTTGATTTGATAGGAACTCCTCTGACAACATTCAATAATATTGTTGCTGCCTCACATGATATCGGGATTTTCAATGGAGTATGTGGTGCTGAATCAGGTGGTGTTCCCGTTTCGGCAAGCTCACCTTCATTATATGTGAAAACTATTGAAGTTCAAAAGAAACAAAAGTCCCAAGCGAAACCACCATTGCTTGAGTCACCCTTGTCAAAACCAAAACCTTAAGATATATGCTCGGCCAAATATTGATACATATATTGTTTGCAAGCGCTCTCACTGCCACCGGTTTCTATGCCTTTGGGTTGCGAGGGAATGCACAGGCAGTACAATTTGGAAGATTACTCTTTCGCTTTACCGCAATCGGAATCATCATTGCCTTTCTTGGAATACTTTGGCTGGTATTCAATCATCGTTTCGAATATCACTATATCTGGAATTATTCTTCAAAAGAATTGCAGGCATGGTTTCTTTTTGCTGCTGGTTATGCAGGCCAAGAGGGGAGCTTCATGTTATGGACAATGTGGGTTGCTTTATTGGGTGTAGCATTGTCTGCATTTGGAAAGCGTAAGGGAAATGAACCGGAGATCATGGTCTTTTATTCATTGATCATGTCATTTTTGTTATTGCTGCTCGTCATCAAAAACCCATTTGCATTTGTATGGGAAACATTTGCTAAAGAAGGTGTTGCTGATGGATTTACCCCTCAAAATGGCAAAGGACTCAATCCTTTGCTTCATAATGTATGGATCACCATTCATCCTCCAATATTATTTACCGGATTTGCAGCCATGAGTGCTCCATTTGCTTTGGCTATGGCAGGCCTCTTGAAGAGGGATTATCAAGCATGGGTGAAGCATGCTTTGCCTTGGACTTTATATGCAACAGCAATTCTTGGTTTTGGGATTATGCTTGGTGGCTTCTGGGCTTATGAAACATTGGGATGGGGTGGATTCTGGGCATGGGATCCTGTTGAAAATTCATCATTGATTCCTTGGCTTGTTTCAGCCGCATTGGTGCATACAATGCTGATACAGAAGAAAACGGGCGGTTTAGTCAAGACAAATATTGTATTGTCATCACTAGCATTCATACTTGTATTGTATTCCACATTTCTCACAAGAAGCGGAGTATTGGGTGACACTTCCGTGCACTCTTTTGTTGACCCCGGGATGTTTGCCTATATCATGCTAATTGCATTCATGTCCACATTTTTGCTGTTGGCCCTCTTTATTATGTATAAGAGAAAGGATGATCTGCTCTTTTCTTCAGCGAATTTCTCAATGCAAAGCAGAGAGTTTTTGCTTTCCATGGGATCTGCATTACTCCTCGGCTCGGCAATCATTGTATTCATTGGCACAAGTTGGCCATTATTCGCTGAATTGATAAAACAACCTAAAGTTGCAATTGATCCTGCATTTTACAATTCCACACATGTACCATTGGTTATTGCCATCATGGGTTTCAATGCCATTTCACTCATTGCCAGATGGAATGGTAAAAAGATATTTACGAATTATTCTTCATTGCTTCTGCCAATTGCATTAACTCTTGCAGGGACAATTACCTCATTCTTCATGGGCGTGACAGATCCTCTCTATATTTTGCTCACATTTGCAGCTTGGTTTGCTCTAATAATCAATCTGGAACTTGCTTTCAAAGTGTTTAGAGCTCGTTTTAGTTCTGCGGGAGCATACTTCTCCCATGCTGGTATTGCATTGTTGATGATTGGTGTTGTATGGACTTCCAAATATTCTGTCATGCAACATGCTCAACTCATTCAAGGAGTACCAACTAAAGTCCTTGGTTATACCTTGACATACAAAGGCAAAGAACGAATTGAAAAAGAATTAACTGACAGGGAAAAATATCGTTTTCACATTGATGTTGAGAAAGACGGCAATGTCTCAACAGTAGCTCCCATGTTATTTTGGAGTGATTTCAATAAAAGACAATCAGCGTTTTTGGAGCCGGGCATTGATTGGTCATGGAGCAGAGATGTGTATGTCTCGCCAAAAGCTACCGGAGAGACCGGTGGCATAGCAAGTTTAACATTGAGCAAAGATCAAAAAGAGGTATTTCCAACAGATTCATCACGAGCCATTCGCTTTTTGGCATTTGATATGTCAGGTATGCGTAGCGGACCTGATAGTTCCGGTAAGATTTATCCATCGGCCATCGTCCGTTTATACAGGAATAATGATTCGATTGAAATTTCACTGCGAGCAGGCATGAATATGCAAACAACCGAGATTACTCCTGAACCGGTTACTCTACCGGGTTCAACGCAGCGTTTGTCTTTTGCAAAGCTACTTGCAAAGAAAGGGGATCTTGCCAATTCTCAAATCGAAATTGCATTTGAAGACATATCAAAACCAGCCCCTCCCAAAAAAGAAGTATTCACCGTCGAAGTGTCAATCAAACCACTTATCAATCTTGTTTGGCTTGGTGTTATATTGATGGTGACTGGTTTCTTCGTTTCAATAGCAAGACATAAAAAAGATTTGCTTTAATACATTCATACCGGAGGTTGATATGCGATTTATATTATTTGTGTTTTCGGTAGTATTTGCAATGTCTGCTTATGCAGACATAACTGTTAGTGGTATAGCAATACCATCAACCAAAACATTTTCAGGAAAATCCCTAACCTTGAATGGAGTGGGAATACGTGAAAAATTTTGGATGGATATGTATTTGGGTGCTTTGTTTGTAACAAGGAAGACTCGTGATGCCAATACACTGATCAATGCTGATGAATCCATTGCCATGGAATTGACGATAGTCAGCTCTCTTATCACGAGTGATAAAATGTCTGATGCCGTGGAAGAAGGTTTTGAAAAGTCGGCCAAGGGTAATATCGCATCGCTTCGTTCAAGAATAGATCAATTCAAAGGTTTTTTCAAAGAGAAAATCAAAAAAGGCGATGTCTTTTCGATGATTTATGAACCGGGTAAAGGTGTGACTGTACTTCGTAATGGTACGAAAGCGGGTACGATATCGGGTTTGGATTTCAAAAAAGGACTATTTGGAATCTGGCTGGGAGATGAACCGGCGGATAAAGATTTAAAGAAAGGATTATTAGGCCCATAAAAGAAGGGAGATGGAGTAAACATCTCCCTTATTCTTTTGATATTGAATCACCCGAATATCGTTGCTTTCAAAAAGTCTTTATTGAGTCTTGTGATATTCTTCACACTGATTCCTTTAGGGCAAGCTGCTTCGCAATCATTTGTATTTGTGCAATTGCCGAAGCCTTCGCCATCCATTTGCTCAACCATCTTCAAGACCCTTCTTTGTCTTTCGGGTTGACCTTGCGGTAAATATCCAAGGTGAGAAACCTTTGCCGCGGTAAAGAGCATGGCAGATGCATTTTTACATGCTGCAACGCATGCACCACATCCAATACATGCCGCTGCATCCATAGCCGAATCAGCATCCGGTTTGGGAATGGGTAAGGTATTGCCGTCTTGCGCATTGCCCGTATTCACGGATATAAATCCACCCGCCTGAATAATACGATCAAATGCACTACGGTCAACAACAAGATCGCGAATGACGGGGAATGGACTTGCTCTCCAAGGCTCGATAACGACATTATCTCCATCCTTGAATTTCCTCATGTGCAACTGACAAGTGGTTGTCATGCTTTCTGGTCCATGAGGCTTGCCATTGATCATCATTGAACAAGAGCCACATATCCCTTCACGACAGTCATGATCGAATGCCACAGGATCTTCGCCCTTTGCCAGCAATTGCTCATTGAGAACATCCAGCATTTCCAAAAATGACATATCAGGGCTGATATCTGATAAAGCATAGTCTTTGAATTGGCCTTCTGCTTCTTTATTTTTTTGTCGCCAAACTTTGAGTGATAGTTTCATTATTTATAGCTCCTTGTCGCAAGCTTGACATTTTCGAAAGTAAGTTGTTCTTTATGCAATGTTGGTTTTGAAGTGTAGCCGGAATATTCCCATACTGAAGAATGACAGAAATCTTCATCATTTCTTTTTGCTTCTCCATCTTCAGTTTGATGCTCTGTTCTGAAATGTCCACCGCATGATTCATCTCTTTGCAGAGCATCAATGCACATGAGTTCTGCAAATTCAAGGAAATCGGCAACGCGTCCTGCATGTTCGAGTGCAGTGTTCAATTCTGTTGCGGATCCAACCACATTGACATTATTCCAGAATTCCTCGCGAATTTCAGGAATACGCTGAAGTGCTTCCTTTAAACTGCTTTCGCTTCTGGCCATTCCGCAATTGTTCCACATAAGCATTCCAAGTTCTCTATGAAATGATGAAGTGGTTCTTTTTCCATTGATGGACAAAAATGTGGAGATTCTTCCTTTAACATCCTCTACAGCTTGTTTAAATTCAGGATGATCATTGGTGATGCTACCTGGTTTCACTCCAGCGAGATAATGTCCGATAGTATAAGGAATCACAAAGTAACCATCGGCCAGACCTTGCATCAATGCACTGGCTCCCAAGCGATTTGCACCATGATCGGAAAAATTTGCTTCTCCAAGAACATGTAGCCCCGGAATTGTGCTCATGAGATTATAATCCACCCATAGTCCGCCCATGGTATAATGTGGTGCAGGATAAATTCTCATTGGTATTTTATAAGGATTCTCGCCGGTTATTCTTTCATACATTTCAAATAGATTGCCATAACGCTCTGCTATTGTTTTTTCTCCAAGCCTATTGATGGCAGCGGAAAAATCAAGATAGACTCCACGTCCACCTGGTCCTACGCCTCGACCTTCATCACATACTTCTTTTGCGGCTCTGGAGGCAATATCGCGTGGAGAAAGATTTCCGAATGAAGGATACTTTCTCTCAAGATAATAATCGCGTTCCGATTCAGGAATATCATGTGGAGCACGATTTTCATTTGCTTTCATTGGCACCCACACACGTCCATCATTCCTGAGTGATTCGCTCATCAATGTAAGTTTGGATTGATATTCACCATGCTGTGGAATTGATGTGGGATGAATTTGGGTAAAACAAGGATTTGCAAGCCCCGCACCTTTCTTATGGGCTCTCCAAATTGATGTCACATTACATGCCATCGCATTTGTTGAGAGATAGAACACATTGGAATATCCACCAGTTGCCAAAATCACGGCATCTCCTGCCCATGATTCAACGTTGCCTGATACCAAATCTCTCGTGACGATTCCTCTTGCATGACCATCAACCAAGACAAGTTCCATCATTTCTTTTCTTGTATGCATGATTACTGTGCCTGCACTAATTTGGCGAGACAAAGCTGAATATGCACCAAGCAATAATTGTTGACCTGTTTGGCCTTTTGCATAAAATGTTCTTGATACCTGGGCCCCGCCAAAAGACCTATTGGTAAGATTTCCGCCATATTCGCGAGCGAAAGGAACTCCTTGAGCAACACATTGATCAATGATATTCACGCTGACTTGTGCCAAACGATATACATTTGCTTCACGAGCGCGAAAATCACCACCCTTGACGGTGTCATAAAAAAGACGGAAGATGCTGTCTCCGTCATTCTGATAATTTTTTGCTGCATTTATTCCGCCTTGAGCGGCAATCGAGTGTGCGCGACGGGGTGAATCATGGAATGTGAAACAGTCCACATTATAGCCGAGTTCTGCCAAAGTTGCGGCAGCAGAGGCACCTGCAAGACCGGATCCCACGACAAGGATGCGATATTTTCTCTTATTAGCCGGATTGACCAATTTCACTTCGGCGCGATGTTTGTCCCACTTCTGTTCAATGGGTCCAGAAGGAATATTTGATTCAAGTTTCATGGTATATCACAGTTGTAGTATATGTCTAGTTGAATGCAGTTCAAAATCAATCGCAAGTACAGTTTTGTCCTTCAGGGCATTGATGCATCATTCCAGCACATGCTCTTGCGGTGGCGCTTTTTTAATGACGCCAATCATGACGCCGATGGGAATCGATAAATAACCTATGAGAAAAATTGCTGCAAGTGCTGGGCCTAATTTCGATGTGAACTTGCTGATATTAGGATTTGTAATACCCAATGTTTGAAAAGCACTGGACATTGCATGGCTGACATGTGATGACATGAAAGCCAACGCTATCATATAGGAGAGTGCAATGAAAGGATTCTGAAATCCTGCCACTACCATATTGTATACATGATGGACAATCTCCCCGGTTGACTCCATTCTATAGCCGCCGGCATAATAAGTGTTGGGTTGTATGATGCCAAATGTATAATGAAGCAGGTGATAGATCACAAAGAAGAGAATTGCCATACCAGAAACAAGCATTGTTCTTGATGCCAATGTTGACTTCAATGACTTTTTGGTATCATATGCAATTGGTCTGGCAGCTCTATTTCTCAAGGCCAATTCTATCGAAGACCAAACATGCAATCCAAATGCCGTGATCATTGCAATCCTCACCACCCAAAGGAGCGGACCCAAATTTTTCAGACCGAGAGCATATCCATTGATTTTCTCCGGGCCTGCAAACATCAGCAGATTGCCAAGAAGATGTCCGACAAGGAAGCCTATGATAAGAAGGCCGGAAGTGGCCATCACGATTTTTGTGAAGACGGTTGAACGAAGAAAGTGAAGCAAAGATGACATGGATGAATATCCTTACAATGCTGTTATTGTTGTGATAATATTGTTCAAAAGTAGAGATTTTAAGGCAGTTTATCAAAAATCGCCATAGTCTTAGGATTTTGCTTCGCAATAATATTGAGCTCCCAAAGGCAGCCAAGAAAGAAGCGGCTCGAGAGGTCTAAGAAAACGTGCGAATGATGGAAAGAACAATGTAAAACGCAATCGTGTTCCTGAAAATCCTGCCTTTTTGTAGATGGATGTTGAATATGAGGGCGATAAAAGCACGGCATCCACATCAAAAGGACAGTCTTTTATGGTTTTCACTGTCAATGGATTCCACGGATTATGTTCAAACATGAATAGACTTCCACCGGGACGAAGATGAGCTCGCAAATCTTTGAGAATGCGCTCATGTTCGGAATGAAGAATATGATGAAACACATTCGCAATGAAAACCACATCAAATGTATCTCCAAATCCGATTGGCTCGGTTTCGGAAAGGAGTTCCCAACGAATGCAGTCGATGCCTTTATTGTGTTCCCGCGCCATATTCAGCGAATCAGCCGAAACATCTGCGCCAACTATTGTCGAATAAGGAAAATAAGTATGAAGATATTGTTCGCTTTTCCCAATGCCGCATCCAAAATTCAAAATATGCAGAGCTTTGTTTTGCTTACCTCTTGAAGAAAGCAACCGAGCAATTTCTTTAACCTTGTATTCATCGAAAAAGGCGGGAGTATAGCCGGATGCGCGAACATTTGTTGCATGCATGTCCGCATAATCCTTGGCATATTTATCAAATTCACTCATCTTTCTTATAAATCTGTTCAACAATATAGAGTGGTCTGAATTTGGTTTCATCATGTATCCGGCCAAGATATTCACCAATCATTCCAAGTGCTAGAAGTTGTATTCCACCAAGTAACAAAATGAAGATTATGATTGATGCCCAGCCAAGTTCTATATGAGATTTGGGTATGAATAATTTCAGGATGATCACATATAAGCTATATATAAACCCAAATAGTGCTGTGATAATACCAAGATAGGAAGCCATTTTCAAAGGAATTGACGAAAATGATGTAATGCCATCAAATGCAAATTTGATCATTTTGGACAATGTATATTTTGTTTCACCCGAATGTCTTTCATGCCTTTCATATTCAAGTCCGGTTTGATTGAATCCAATCCAGCTTATCATCCCTCGAATGAAACGATGCCTTTCATTCATGGCTGTCAATACAGCAACCACCCTTCTGCTCATTATGCGAAAATCTCCCGTATCAACGGGTATTTCAACATTTGTCAATTTTTTCAGCAAACGATAAAATAATTTTGCAGTAAATAACTTGAAAGGCGTTTCGCCTTCACGTTTTTTTCGCACTGCATATACCACATCGAATCCTTCTTGCATTTTGCCGTACAAATCAACGATTGTTTCCGGTGGATCCTGCAAATCGCCATCTATGACTGCCACCGCATCGCCTTTTGCAAGGTCTATGCCTGCTGTTATTGCGATTTGATGTCCATGATTACGCGAGAGATTCAGTAATTGATAATTGGCTTCTTCGATGCATAATTTTTTCAAAACTTCGAATGTTCCATCAGAAGAACCATCATTCACGAAAATGATTTCAATATCAGTTGGCATCATGCCAAATTTTCTATTGAATAATGCTTTTGTATGTTCCAGGCGTTGAAATAGGGCATGAACTATGCCTTCTTCATTATACATTGGGATGACGATCGAGAGTTTCATTGTTCAATCTCCGAAATCTCTGTCGAATAATGTTTGAATTCTTCTTCCAATTGCTGTCTTTGATACATCGTGAAATACATGCCCTTTTCAGAAAGCAATACTTCATGGGTACCTTGCTCAATGATTCTTCCATGATCCAATACAATGATTGCATCGCATAATGCCACCGTTGAAACTCTATGAGCAATGATCATTGTGGTGCGATCTTCCATGATGAGTTTCAGACCACGTAATATATGTTCTTCCGTGGCTGTATCAACAGCTGAAAATGCATCATCAAAAATCAACATGTTTGGATTTCTGATGATTGCTCTTGCAATTGCAGTTCTCTGTTTTTGACCGCCCGACAAAGTAATGCCTCGTTCACCAACGATTGTGTCATACCCCTTCGGAAAAGATGCGATATCATCAGCAAGCCCGGCCAATTCAGCTGCTTTGATCACTTCTTCGATCGTGGCATCTGGTTTGCCAAATCTGATGTTATCGGCAAGTGACATTGAAAACAAAAATGCTTCTTGTTGAACCAATCCGATGGCTGAGCGCAATTGTGAAATGGGAATATGTTGTATTGATACTCCGTCGAATAGTATCTCGCCTTCTGTTGGATCGAATAATCTGGGTAATAATGCTGCAATAGTGGACTTACCGCTACCGGTAGCGCCGACAATGCCTAAGGATGAACCTTTGGGTATGCTGAAGTTGATGTCCTCCAGAGCTGGGTTGGTTCTTCCCGGATATATCATGCCAACATGTGCATATACAATTCCTGAATCATTTGATGATTGCGTTTGGACTTCGGCTGAATCCATGATGTCAGAAGCCAGATCCATGATATCACCCACTCTTTTTGCTGATGCAGCTGCTCGCTGAATGAGATTAGTTACCCAACCAATCGCTGCAACCGGCCAAATCAATTGATTCAGATAAATGAAAAATTGAGATAAATCACCAATGCTAGCTTTATTCTGAATGACAAGCATTCCGCCATAACCCAATACCAATAAATTGGAAAATCCCACAAGAGCCATCATCGAAGGCATGGTGAGTGATTGTAAAAAGGCAAGCCGGATATTTCTTTGTTGATATAAGGAACTTTGTGCTTCGAATTCCTTTGTTTCATGTGCTTCTCGACGATATGCTCTGATAACACGAACGCCGCTGAATGTTTCTTGAGCTTGTGCAGTCAATGTTGAGAATTGCTCCTGAACATCTCTGAATCCAATATGAACTTTTTTCCCAATGAAATAAGTAAGAAAGGCCATTAATGGAAGAGGCAGGAGAGCCATCATAGTTATTGATGGATTTAAAGCGCCCATAAATGCAAGTGCAAAGGAAAACGTAGTGAGCGTATTTGCTGAATACATCAAGGCCGGACCCAAAAACTCCCGCATCGCCGCAATGTCATTGGTTGTCAATGCCATTAGTGATCCGGTGGAATGGTTATGGTAGAATGATAAAGACTGGCGTTCCAGAGCTGACAATAAATCATTTCTGAGTTCATATTCAATGAGTCGGGAAGCAACTATGATTGTTTTTCTTGTCAAAAACATGAAAAACCCAGAACCAACTGTCAAAAGCAGGATGATGAAAATTGAAGTATTGACTGCAGATTGATCAATATTCGCTTCTTGCATTCCATCTACTATGGACCCAACAAATTTTGGAACGGAAGTAGAGCAGATATTCGAAATGGTCACAAATGCGAAGCCAAGCAATAAGCGGAGCCTATGCTTTTTCAAATAGGGAAATAATCGTGAGAGTTCCTTCATTGGATCAAGCCACTGTTATCTCTTTGCAGAGATAAACATCTTGTATTGCATTCAGTAAAGCAATTCCTTCTTTCATGGGTCTTTGAAAAGCTTTTCTTCCGGAAATCAATCCCATGCCGCCAGCACGTTTATTGATGACTGCCGTTGTGATTGCCTCGGCCATATCATTGTCACCGGATACACCACCGGAATTAATTAGTCCAATTCTACCCATATAGCAATTTGCTACTTGATAACGGCAGAGATCGATAGGATGATCGCTGGATAATTCGGTGTACATACGATTGTCGAGCTTTCCATACGATGATCCGCCCATGTTTAATGCCGAATACCCACCATTATTTTCCGGCAATTTCTGTTTGATGATATCTGCATTGATGGTTACGCCCAAATGATTTGCCTGACCGGTTAAATCAGCTGCAACATGATAATCCTTTTCACTTGTTTTGAACGCTGAATTACGAATATAGCACCATAGAATAGTGGCCATGCCAAGTTCATGTGCCATCGCGAATGCTTCCGAAACTTCAATGATTTGACGTGAACTTTCTTGCGAACCAAAATATATGGTTGCTCCAATCGCTGCTGCACCCATGTCTGCCGCTTGTTGGATCGTGCCATACATGATTTGATCGGCTTTGTTCGGATATGTCAGGAGTTCATTGTGATTGATTTTTACTACATAAGGGATTTTATGAGCATATTTTCTGCTTGTCATCGACAATACACCGAATGTTGATGCAACCGCATTGCATCCACCCTCAATAGCTAGCCTGATAATATTCTCAGGATCGAAATATGCAGGATTCTTTGCAAAACTTGCACCCGCGGAATGCTCTATCCCTTGATCGACAGGAAGAATCGATGTATACCCCGTTCCACTCAAACGTCCTGCATCAGTCATCCTTTGTAAATTTCCCAGTACTCGATTATTTCTATCCGAAATACCGAAGACATCATCGACACTCATTGGAGAGGGAAGATGTAATTGGCTCTTTGGGATTGTTGTTGATGTATGATCGAGTAAAAACGAGGCTCTGTCGCCCAGGTGAGAGACAATGGAATCGATCATGCTGATTATCCAATTGAGTGATACAGATGAAGTTGTAATTCACTACAAAATAGTGAATTGCAAGCAATGAATTGGCTTGGCCATTGAGAAGTTGTTCACAAGCAATCGCATAAGTGACGGGAACCCACATCGAAATATGAGGGGAATTCCTTACCTTTGACATTCGATTTATTACTCGATGCATTGGAAAGGTGCAAGAGTGGTTTAATTGGCACGCCTGGAAAGCGTGTGTACCGGCAACGGTACCGCGGGTTCGAATCCCGCCCTTTCCGCAAGCCGTCCTCATTGAGGACGGCTTTTTTTATGGTCATTTGTGGATAAATACCGATTCTTTATGATGATTTTTAAGTCCCAAAACATGCCTGAATTGTGTATTTTTGCACCATAAAATAGTCTTCATTCAGTTTCTGAAACATACCTATGTCATCGCTTCTCAGCGAGCGCATACTTCCAGTTACACTGGAAGATGAAATGCGCGACTCATATCTCGATTATTCAATGTCCGTCATCGTATCTCGCGCACTTCCGGATGTGCGTGATGGACTCAAACCGGTACATCGCAGAATTCTTTATGCAATGTATGAGTTAGGCCTGGTACCAAACAGACCATACAAAAAATCCGCGCGACTTGTAGGGGAAGTATTGGGAAAATTCCACCCCCATGGCGACTCCTCGGTTTATGATGCGATGGTTCGTTTGGCTCAAGAATGGTCAATGCGCTATCCTCTCGTTGATGGACAGGGAAATTTTGGTTCGATAGACGGTGATCCTCCTGCTGCGATGCGTTATACTGAAACTAAGCTCGCTTCGCTTGCGATGGAAACGTTACGTGACATCGATAAGGACACCGTTGATTTCAAACCGAATTTTGATGACTCCTTGGAGGAGCCGAGTGTTTTGCCAACATCGCTCCCAACACTTCTTGTCAATGGAGCCGGTGGTATTGCAGTTGGTATGGCCACAAATATTCCTCCGCATAACCTTAAAGAAATAGTTGATGGCTTACAGGCACTCATCAAGAATTCGGATATCACGATACCGGAATTGATGGAACATGTTAAAGCTCCCGATTTTCCTACCGGAGGCATCATCTATGGTTATGAAGGCGTCAAGGATGCCTTTCTGACCGGCAGAGGTCGCGTTGTGGTTCGAGCCAAGGCAAGTGTCGAAGCCACAAAGACCAAAGAGACAATTGTGATCACCGAGCTTCCATATCAAGTCAGCAAAGCATCTCTCATCGAGAAAATTGCAGATTTGGTTCGCGCAAAAGTTCTTGAAGACATCTCAGACGTTCGTGATGAATCGGACCGTGATGGTTTAAGAGTCGTGATTGAGCTCAAGCGTGATGCCACCCCAATGGTTGTACTCAACAATTTGTATAAACACACTCAGCTTCAAACCACATTCGGTGTGATCATGCTTGCGCTTGTAGAGGGTAGGCCTCGCGTTTTGAATCTCAAGCAGATGATGGAAGAATTCATCAAACATCGTAATGAAGTGATTGTTCGTAGAACAAAATTCGAATTGGATGCTGCGGAAAAACGTGCTCACATTTTGGAAGGGTTCATCATTGCATTGGATAATATTGATGCAGTGATTAAAACCATCAAAGAATCAAAAGACACTCCGACTGCAAATGCAAATCTCCAACAACGTTTTGGTTTGTCAGAAATTCAAGCCAAAGCCATATTGGAAATGCGACTCCAACGATTGACCGGTTTGGAGCGTGAAAAGATTCAGCAAGAGTATCGTGAGATCATTCAATTAATCGAAAAACTTCGTGCAATCTTGGCAAGCAAAGAGCTTCAGATGCAAATCATCAGCGATGAATTGGCAGGGTTAAGAGCAAAATATGGTGATGAAAGAAGAACTGAAATTGTTCATGATGCTCGTGATTTCACATTGGAGGACATGATTGCAAATGAAGAAATGATCGTAACGATTTCGCATAAAGGATTCATCAAGAGAACCGCAGTTAGCAATTATCGCAGACAACATAAAGGTGGTCGCGGAGCCAGTGGTGCGGGAACATATGAGGATGATTATGTAGAACAGGTTTTCAGAGCCGCAACGCATCATTATCTCTTGTTCTTTACCGATAGAGGCCGAGTTTTCAGAGTGAAGGTATATGATCTTCCCGAAGCCAGCAGAAATGCCAAAGGTAGGTCACTAGCAAATGTAATAGAGAAGGCAAGTGATGAGCATGTGACAGCCACTCTGACAGTCAAAGAATTTCCGGATAATATGTTCATCTTCATGGCAACCGAAAATGGCACCGTGAAAAAGACATTGCTATCCGAATTCGAAAGTGTTCGCTCTAATGGAAAAATTGCAATCACATTGAATGATAGCGACCGATTGATTGCAGCAAGAGTTACGGATGGATCAAATGATATCATCATCGGATCCAATGCCGGCCTTGCTTGTCGATTCCGTGAAAGTGATGTACGCGCAATGGGTAGAACAGCAGCAGGAGTGATTGGCATGCAATTGGGTGATACTGATAAAATCATTTCAATGGTTGCAATCAAGAGACCCGACTCACAGGTGATCGTTGTTGGTGAGAATGGATATGGGAAACGTACCAATTATGAAGAATTCCGCTTGACAAAACGCGGAGCAAAAGGTGTTATCTCGATGAATATCACTGACAAAACAGGTGAAGTTGTCAGCATCATGGAAGTTCAAGACAGCGATGATCTTGTTGTAATGACTACCGGTGGTATTCTTATAAGGCAACCGGTCAAGGATGTACGAATCATTGGTAGAAATACTCAAGGTGTGCGTTTGATAAGGCTTGAAGAAGGCGATCAAATTGCTGATATAACCACTGTTCCTCACGAAGAAGACGATTATTCCGCTGAAGAGGGAGGAGCTCCTGATTCCACGCAACAACTCGATTTGTTATAAAGAATCAGGCAAAAACTGTTTGGGAGGTTTAGAGCAAGTCTGTATCTTCGCTTCCCTAAAAGACGGAGGGATGGCCGAGTGGCTGAAGGCGCCGGTTTGCTAAACCGTTGTAGTGTTTTAGGACGCTACCGAGGGTTCGAATCCCTCTCCCTCCGCTAAAAAAAAACTATTCCAAGCTTTTGCTTAGAATAGTTTTTTTTTGTCCGGAAACGTTGTGAGCAAACGAAGAGATGTTCCTTTCTCACATAAGTATTTGCTTACTTATCCAACACTTACTTCATCGTCCCACTTTTTCTGAATTCATCTTCTTGCTCTATGTATTTGACGATTTCGAATGCTTCCGCGGTTTTACCTTTTTTATTGTAGGCATTCACAAGCATATAGCAGAGTTTATCACGTAGTATGATGCGTTCATTCACATTCTGAATCTGTATCCATGATTTTTGTTTGAATGGATGTGCAAGAGAATCAATGACGCGTTCCGGCTTATTTGTGTCTTTCTCTACTTTGGCTAAGAGACCGCGCAAGATATTTGCATAATATTCAGGTTGTTTGCGATCATTTTTCCCGACAATATGTTGCACTTTCGATTCAATCGCGGCTTCAATATTTGAAATATTCGAAGAATCATAGTCGAACACTTTCAGATTATATCCGGATTTAGGCATCATGCGAACCCAAATTCTCTCAGTAGTATTCGAGCTGAATCCATGAGCGCGCATTTCATCAAGGATATAACTTGCTGCATCATATGATAGATTTGTGGTGGACAAAGCCAAAGCAGCCCTAATGCCAAGCTGGCCCATTAAATCATCGGTATAGTCGAAAGTCCGAAGTATGGCCTGTCGAATGAATTGACCTTGATTATATGAGCGTTGCTTATCTCCTGCCGCATAGATTTTTCTGGAACGGATAACTCGAAGTGCATTGGAGGCATTGTCTTTATAGCCCATGATTTCAATGATACCCATGGCTTGCGAGAAACCGAATTCAACAAAGAAATCAATCTTATTCACTTCGGTCACTCGTCTGATTTCCTTCATATAGCGATTTCGACCCAACGTTAATCGCACATTTCCAATCAATTGTCCTCGTGGATCTGTGAATTTAGCATCTGCATAAGTGCTTCGTGGAACGGAGATCACTTCCACTTGACCTGAATCAAGGAAAAAGCGGACGAGATGATTGGCATCAGCTCTTGCAGTCTTTTCACCCAAACGAGAATCAATGCCGGTAATCAAAACACTGATCACTCTGCCAGATGGCATTGGATAATCCATGTTTTCGATGTCCACTGAAGTATCGCCGATTATGGGTTCATATACTTGCGCAGCATTATCATTTGGTTGAATATTCTGGGTTTCTGCCGGTTGTTGAATCTCTTGCTGTGGATCGTTTTTGACGGTGGGAGGATTTTCAGGTGTCCCTTCATTTGATCCACAAGATATCAAGAATATGCATAATATCATCATCCGGAGGGCAGTTCCGAATTTGACCGAAACATAAGAATAGCATGTCTGAACAGACGATATGATTGTGAGCATAATCCAAGAAATAAGTGAATATCCGATAACGTTATTTTGATGATGTTCCATATGCTTCATGTTCAAGATTTAAATAATCTTGCACTGTTTTGGCATCGACAGGTTTATTTGTTTTGTAAAATGCATTGATGAGCAAAGTGCATATGCGATCCCGTACTTGTGCTCTTTCTTGTTTGTCTTTTACTTGCATCCATGCTTTTTGTTGATAGGGGAAAGCCAAGGCATTGATTACTTTTGCAGGATTCTTGGCTGAATCAGCAGCAGTTTTTCTGACGAGAGCTTGCAATTTCTTGGCATATCCTTCGGGAGTTTTTCTGTCCCCTTCCAACATACCTTTCACTTTCTTTTCAATTCCTGCTTCAAGTGTTTGCACATTTGATGAATCAAAATTGAAATGCTTCATTTGCGATAAATAATTTGGTTTCATTCGAACCCAAATGCGATCATGAGTTGGTGAGCTAAAACCATGCTTGCGCAATTCACCAAGCAGATAACTTGTGGCATCATAGGAAAGATTCGTATTTGCGAGAGCGAGAGCAGCCCTAATACCCACTTTGCCCATCATATCATCTGTTCGATCGAATACTTTGAGTATAGCCTGCCTGATGAATTGACCTTGATTGAAAGATCGCTGATGATCACCGGTAGTGAATGCTTTTCTTGAACGAAGAACACGCAATGTGGAGGCGGCATTGTCTGAATATCCCAAGAGTTCAATGATACCCATTGCTTGAGAAAATCCAAACTCAATGAAATAGTCAACTGATTTGATTTTTGCAATTTTTGTGATTTCCTTGATATAGCGCTGTTGGCCAAAGATGGAGCGGACATTTGCGATAATATTACCACCTGCAGTATCTCCTTTGCGAATCAAAGAAAATGTGCCCCGTGGTATGGAGATGATTTCAATACAACCTGAATCCAAGAAGAATCTTACCACATGATTTGCATCTGCTCTGGCAGACTTCTGGCCAAGTCTGGAATCAATACCGGTAATGAGAATATTGATCACTCTACCTGAAGGCATCGGGAAGTCTTTACGTATTCCAAGTATGGTAGAATCGGTTAAAACAGAAGCAGATGAATCTTTTTTTGCTGTATCCACTGCTTTTGCTTGTATTGTGTCTTTCCCGGTTTTTGACAATGTGTCTTGAACCATACCCTGTGATGTTGGATCCTGCACTTGAACCTGTTCAGGACCCTTCTTTGAGTTCTCGTCAGAACATCCAACGAATATCAAAAGAAACAGAACAGAGACAAGTACCCTTACATAAACACCCATGATAACCCTGGTGCAAATAATTCATGATATCCTTTCGACTGCAAATATACTGCCAAATTGATTATTCTTTAACCAAAAGTGCCTGAATTTGTCGAAATTGTGCCAAATTAACTATGGAAATCATTGTTTTTGGATGTAAGTTATGTATATGTTCATTCCTGTCATATTCGCCATGATAACTTTAGTGATGAGTCCAGAGCTTTTGGGGCAAGCGGAATCATTACAACAAGGCATTGCTGCACCCGACAAAATATCCCTCATAAAAATCAAAGGTGATCCCGGCTTGACATATGTTGGAACAATCATTGAAGGGAATGACAAAGAAATTATTCTTCTCACCGAGGGTAAGACTAAAGTTCATATTCCTATTGAGACCATACAGGACATAAGGTCCATACCTTCATCGCATTTTCATGATGGTGAATATTGGTTTCCAAATCCGAATGAAACTCGATATCTCTATGCACCTTCTGCATTTAACTTGAAAAAAGGGGAAGGTTATTATCAAAATACCTATCTCTTCATCAATTCATTCAATTATGGATTTACGGACAATTTTTCATTTGGTGTTGGATTTGAATTTCTCTCGACTTTTGGATCTTTTGGTGGAGACTTTAATCCGATTTTTTTTCTAACGCCAAAATATAGTATGCAGGTGTCTGAAAATTTCCGAGTTGGAATAGGTGTATTATTTGGAAATGTATCAAACTTAGTAGGTGGTTTTGGAGTAGGATATGGCTTGGCTACCTATGGAAATCCGGAACATAATGCAACACTTGGATTGGGCTTCGGTTTTTTTGATGGAGATTTTAGTACAGATCCTGTGATTACGATCAGTGGTATGACGCGAATTTCACGAAGAATATCGCTTGTGACCGAGAACTGGTTTTTCCCTGCAGATGTCTATCGAGGAATATTAACATATGGTATCAGGTTCTTTGGAGAATCAATGTCGGTTGATTTGGCACTAATCAATAATTCAGACATAGCAACGGCCTTCCCAATCGGCATCCCCTATATTGATTTTGTGGTGAAGTTTTAAGAATTACTTAGCGAATGTCTCAAGAAAAAAACTGCCATATCAATGCCATGGCAGCCATTGTCATAATGGCAAGAGTGGCATACCCACCGATATTCATCATTATTGAATTTGTAAATTCTCCCATGATTTCTTTATTGTTTGCAATGTGTAAAATCACAGCAATAAGAATTGGGGCTGTCAAGCCATATAAAATGGCAGTTGCAATCAATGCATCAACCGGACTGATACCAAACATACTTAAAGACAGCCCTAAGATGAGCGTCACTGCCATGATTGCATAGAATCCGCGGGCTTGTTGAAATGTACGATCCAATCCACGAGGAATATTTACTATTTCTGAGAACATATAGCTAAGGCAACCACTCAAAACGGGGATGGCTATCAATCCGGTGCCAATCACGCCCATGCTAAATAATAAAGTAGCAGAATTTCCAAATAAAGGTTGAAGCGCCATGGCAGCATCTTCCACGGTATTGATTTTTGTTATGCCATTGGGGAATAATACCATGCCTGTAGTCAAAATGATGCAATACATAATGATTCCGGAGAATAACATTCCACTATTGACATCGGATTCCATTGATTTAATATGTGATTTATCAACTATGATGATATGCTAATGTTCTTTTTCTTCTACTTCAACGGATGCTTGCCAAGAAAAGAGATAGGGTGATATGGTGGTTCCGAGAATACCAACTATAATCATCAAATAATCTTTTGAATAATTGAATAGTCGGAATACATGATGCTTTGATGATATCCACGATTGCAATTTCATCATGGTAAAGAGGAACAATGCAGTAGACCAATAAGCTCAGACAAGCATATTTAAGGATACTGGTTATTTTTTGATAGGGAAGATAAATCATGAATACCATTAGCAACATGGTAAACAATACACTGAAATACAGTTAGTCGATGTTTGGGAACATCATATGTCCAACGGCTCCCATGCCTGCAATATTTGCTCCAATATTCAAAATAATGGCCGGTGCTCCAAATCCAACTGTTCCATATAAAACCCATTTGGGATAATATTCTTTGAGTGTTCCGGCCAATCCGCGCCCGGTAACCATGCCAATGCGAGCGCACATTGTTTGAATGACGGTCATAAGAGGGAATGCAATGAATGCAGTCCACAATGTAGACAATCCAAACATCGCACCTGCTTGTGAATATGTGGCAATCCCTGAAGGATCATCATCGCTGGCACCGGTAATGATCCCTGGTCCGAAATATTTTTTGAAATCCATCTTCGAACTTACATACTAATTGGCGTACATCAGGTGTTTGTTCCACTACAAAATAAGCTAGCCATTATCCCAAATGCCTATATTTGCATGTATTAGGGCGAATCCGGAATCATGGGATGATTATTGGATTTGTGATATTTTTCGGGTAGATGTTTATCAATCAAGAGTTTTACTGCATGAAACAAAGCCACTTTGGGCCAATCGCTGCCATATCCATAGTCATCGCTAATATGATTGGCACGGGAGTGTTCACTGGGCTCGGATATCAATTGCTCACGATTCAGGATTTTGCGGCTATCATCGCATTATGGGTGATTGGGGGTTTGCTTTCTCTTTGCGGTGCTTTTGTCTATGCCGAACTCGGATCTATGTTCCCACATTCAGGTGGAGAATATCGTTACTTATCAGATGTCTTTCATCCTTCATTGGGTTTTCTTTCAGGTTGGGTTAGTTCAACCATAGCATTTACAGCACCACTGGCTCTTAGTTCCATCGCGGTTGGAAATTATGTGGTGGCTTCATTAGGGTATGGTAATCCAATCATCATTGGATTGATTTCTTTGTTAGGATTGACCGCCATACATTCTTTGAGCCATAAAGCAAGCGGTGCTTTTCAGTCATTTTCAACGGGAGCAAAAGTATTGTTCGTGACAATCCTGATTGTATTGGGTTGTTCACATGCTGATTGGAATTTCAGTTATTTTACTCCGAGTATCAGCACTGCCGCACAAATGACATCTCCATCATTTGCTATTTCATTGATTTATGTGATTTTTGCCTATTCAGGTTGGAATGCTTCTGCATATATCGCTTCGGAATTAAAAAATCCGGAAAGGGATGTGCCACTTTCTATCATTGTTGGAACTGTATTTGTAACGATAGTCTATGTTCTTCTTAATATGATGTATCTCTTGGTTGCCCCAATTCATGAGTTAACGGTCAATCCGGAGACAATGATGCCAAAAGAATTGGTGGTCATCGCGGGATCTCATTTTCTGCCTCCAATTTTCACTACCATCTCAGGGCTTATCATCGCCTTTATGTTGATTTCATCCATGAGTGCCATGGTTGTGGCCGGGCCACGCGTTTTGAGATCAATGGTCCATGAATATCTGCCAAGTGAGAAAAGATCTGATATAGCATCCATACCTGTAAAGAGTATCTGGTTGCAAACGGGTATTGCAGTTTTGATGATACTCACGAGTACATATGACACATTGATTACATTCACCACATTTCTTATGACATTGTTTTCCAGCCTTACAGCCATGGCTGCGATTTATGCTCGATTCAGCATGCGAAAAGTTCATAGACCCTATAGAATGTTTGCATTTCCTGCAACGCCTGTCTTATTCCTTCTCATCAATGTGTGGATACTGTACTATATCATGCAGGATAAACCACATGATATGTATTATGTATCTGCGATATTGATAACCGGAATGCTTGCTTGGTTGATATTGCATATTCGCAAAAAAAAGGTGGGGGCATGAAACTATTAAGTTTATTGCTACTTCTTCTCATTTCCTGCCAGGAAGACAATAAGCAATCAGGGAAACGTATAATCAAGAAGAAAAAGGCATCCCCAACACCTGCATTCATTGAGATTGCTCCCCAAGAATCTGCTTTGAATATTGAATATGCCGTGTACTACATTGATTCAATTGACAATGCATCCTATCAGCATAGCCCCAATCCTTATAATACATTTCCGGGAATTGCCACATTTCGTGGAGGACATTATCGAGATATGCCATTGACGGGTATTTTGGAATCAATGCCTACTCATTTTACGATTGATTGGACATTTAAAACTGACTGGGGAAAGTTGGCAAGTGATGCAAATGGGAAAGGCAGAGGATGGGGTGGCGGAGCCGGTTGGACGGGTCAACCTTGTCTAAGAATGGATACTCTTACAAATGATGTCACCATTTATCAGGGCTCGCTAACCGGAAAAGTATATCGTTTGAATTATGCAGATGGTAAAGAAACTGATAGCGCACTGGATATTCATAATCCGATAAAGGGATCCGTTGCACTTGATCCTGAATTCAATCATATTCTCTATGTCGGGCAGGGAATTAGATATCAAGCTGAGTCCGGAGCACGTGCTTTTGATCTGCGCTCAGGTAAGATCATTTCATTTCAAACAGCTTATGACAAGTATGCCAAAAGACGTTGGGGTTTTTTTGATAGCTCTCCCATTGCTTGGGGAAAATATTTGCTATGGCCTGCTGAAAATGGCATTCTCTATAAATTCTTGAGAACACCTAATGGTTTTCAGCCACACTCCAAATTTGTTTATTCAGTGAAAGGGAATTCTAATCTTGGCCTAGAAGCCAGCATGGTTATTTATGGCAGATATGGAATCATCGCTGATAATGGCGGAAGTATTATTTGTTTGGATTTACATACACTCACACCATTATGGTATTCAGCCAATGGTGATGATACAGATGCCACTCCAGTTCTGGCCATTGAACAAGGTAAACCATATTTGTACACCGGCTGCGAAGTTGATAAGCAGGGAAGGCAAGGTCTTTCACATTTCCGCAAGTTATCGGTACTTGACGGAACAGAACTTTGGAAATATTCCATAGCATGTCATTCCTTCAGCATTGACAAGCATATTTTGAATGGAGGAATGCTGGGCACACCATTACTTGGTAGTGGCATATGTTCAACAATGGTGTTCACTTCTTTCGTGCAACATAAACCTGGAAATACGGGAGTGCTTACAGCATTTGACAGAGCATCGGGAAGAGTGATGTGGAGTACTGAATTATCAGCATACTCTTGGTCATCACCCATCGGATATGTAGTCAAAGGTGGTGCTTTCGTCATCCTCATGGGAGATGTAGTAGGAAATGTCTATCTGATCAATGGTTCCAATGGAGCAATCATATACAAAGAAAAAATCGGTAGCAATTTTGAAGCATCACCCGTGCCTTGGAGAAATACTGCAATCATTGCATCAAGAGGCACGAATATTTATCGGATTTCCATACAATGAAACAGTTACTGTTCATCATCACGACCCTCTGCATATTTGGTCAAAACGCAAATGCAGGATTATCTTATCATCGAAAAGCAAATGGGTATCCATTCATCCTGAGTAAACCAAAAGGATATGTGAAAGGGACGCCAATGCCTCTGATTGTATTTCTTCATGGAAAAAGTTTGAGCGGGGATTCGCTTGAAAAACTGAAGTCTTATGGAACAATTTCAGCAATCAACAAAGGAAAGCATATTCCTGCAATAGTGGTAGCGCCTCAAACTCCGGAGGGAGAAGGTTGGGTTCCTGCTAAAATCATGCGTGTCATCAATGCTGTTAAAAGAATGGTTGCAATCGATACAAATAGAATTTATGTGACAGGCATGAGTATGGGTGGCTATGGTACATTCAGATTTGTTGCTGCCTATCCCCATATCGTTGCTGCAGCATCTCCAATGGCGGGTGGAGGAGATTTGCATGGCGCGAAAAATCTTAGCACCGTGCCTTTATGGGTTTTGCATGGAAAAAAAGATGTGGATGTGCCTTTTGTACAATCTTCAAAAATGGTTGCTGCAATAGCAAAATGTGATAGCACGAAATGTATCTTCACACCATATCCAAAAATGGGTCATTCAGAGTTTACCCAAGTGTTTGAAAAGGATGAACTCTATGAGTGGCTGCTTGCGCATGAAAGGGAAAATGGAGCATCACCTCTGCGCATGCCGAATCCACGAATACCAATATTGCAATATCGTCCGGCAAAGAAGAAAAAAGATTCAACGACAATTCAATCACCGCGCTGATTTTCTGATTGCCTTATAGATATTCTGAGCATCCCCTCTTCTTAGCAAATAACCTGACATAAAAGGGAGTGGC
>Ga0194132_10000573_pt1 | contig 75480 bp, 66 predicted proteins | sample TA2KigOf80mmetaG_FD_148612 | JGI IMG/M metagenome (GOLD analysis project Ga0194132, IMG submission 148612) | Freshwater microbial communities from Lake Tanganyika, Tanzania - TA2015054 Kigoma Offshore 80m | ecosystem: Environmental > Aquatic > Freshwater > Lake | place: Tanzania: Lake... | reverse complement strand
GCCGCCGTTTGCCCGGATGCCGCTCTCATCCGCTTGCTCGCCGGCGCGCTTCGACCCGCCGCTCCATGACCGACGGGGCCGATGCCCCGAAAACACCCGTTCCCTCAATCCCAAACCAATAACCCGACACCCGACAAACCAACCCGCGATGAAAAAGGCGCAACGACAAAGCATGCCATCTGATCGCCTTCCATCGCCGCAATTCAAATCATGCTCGCTCGTGAATAGGCCGGGCTAACCGGCGCAGCTGATGACCGGACGGAAACCCAAGGCCCAGATCATCCAGCCGACCGGCGAGCTCAGGAAGCGTGCCGTCAACTACAAGAAGGGCTTCTCGGTCGAGCTCACCTCCTCGGAGATGATCAAGCTCGAAGAGGTTGTCCACAACTCCACGGACAAGTTCGTCTCGGCAGTCAACGAGCGGCTGAAGAGCCTGCGCCAGTCCGCGCGCGAGGTCGGCGACGATGCCCTGTCCATGGTGGGCTTCATCAAGCAGACCGAAAAGGACTCCTTCGACATCAAGGGACTCGGCGGCACCTTCAACTTTCCACTGCTGACCCAGGTGGCTAAATCCCTCAACGACTACGTGCGCGGCCTCAAGAACGTGACGAGAGTCCATCTCGAGATCATCACGCTGCATGTCGACGCCCTCTATGTGATACTGGCCCAGCACATCACCGGGCAGGGCGGCGCCACCGAAGCCGAGGTGCTGTCGGCGCTCCTTCAGGCGACCAGGAAGTTCAAGTGAGCCCCTCGCGCGCCGCCTCCTGCTGACGGCGCCACATCGAGGCGTAGAGCCCATCCTTCGCCAGGAGCTCGATATGGCGGCCGCGCTCGACGATGCGGCCACGGTCGAGCACGAGGATCTGGTCGGCGTCGATGACGGTCGACAGCCTATGTGCGATCACCAGGGTCGTCCGGCTGCGCGAGACCTCGCGCAGCGAGGCCTGGATCTCCTTCTCGGTATGCGTATCGAGGGCCGAGGTCGCCTCGTCGAAGAGGAAAATCGACGGATGCTTGAGGAGCGTGCGCGCGATCGCGACGCGCTGTTTCTCGCCGCCGGAAAGCTTGAGGCCGCGCTCGCCGACCATCGTGTCGTAGCCGGCAGGCAGGCTCTCGACGAAACGCTGGATCTGGGCGAGGCGCGCCGCCTGCTCGACCTCGGCGCGCGAGGCATCCGGACGGCCATAGGCGATGTTGTAGTAGATCGTGTCGTTGAAGAGGACGGTGTCCTGCGGAACGATGCCGATCGAGGCGCGCAGGCTTGCCTGCGTCACCTCGCGGATGTCCTGTCCGTCGATCAGGATCGCGCCCTCGCTGACGTCATAGAAGCGAAAGAGAAGCCGGCTGATCGTCGACTTGCCGGCGCCGCTGGGTCCGACGATAGCGACCGTAGTGCCTGGCTCGACCGCAAAATCGACCTCGTCGAGGATTTGCCGCTCGCGCTCATAGGAGAAACCTACCTTGCGGAACTCGATCCGGCCGCCCGACACCTGCAAGGCCGCCGCGCCGGGCCGATCCGCAACCTCGCGCTCGACCTCGAGGAGCTGAAACATCCTCTCCATATCGATGATCGACTGCTTGATCTGGCGATAGACGTTGCCCAAGAAGTTGAGCGGCAGGTAGAGCTGGATCAGATAGGCGTTGACCAAGACGAAGTCGCCAACCGTCATCGTGCCGTCGGCCACGCCGTAGCCGGCCATGATCATGATGAGCGTGACGCCCACTGCGATGATGAATCCTTGTCCGACATTGAGGATCGAAAGAGTCGTCGCCGACTTGACCGAGGCGCGCTCGTAACGCGCGAGGGCCGTGTCGAAGCGTCGGGCCTCGTGCTCCTCGTTGCCGAAATACTTGACCGTCTCGTAGTTGAGCAGGCTGTCGACCGCCTTGGCGTGCGCCTCCTCCTCGGTCTCGTTCATCTGCCGGCGGTACTTGGTCCGCCATTCCGTGATCAGGAGCGTATAGGCGATGTAGGCGACGATCGTGACGAAGGTCACGCCGGCATAGGAGACGTCGTAGAGGCCCCACAGGATGCCGCAGACCAGCGCCATCTCGACGAAGGTCGGCAGAATCATGAAGACGAGGTAGCTCAGAAGGTTGTCGATGCCGGAGGTGCCGCGCTCGATCACACGCGAGAGGCCGCCGGTCTGGCGCTCGAGATGAAATCGGAGCGAGAGCGCATGCAGATGGCGGAAGGTGGCGAGCCCGAGCGAGCGGATCGCGCGCTGGCCGACCTTGGCGAACACGGCATCTCTGAGCTCGGCCGCAGCGGAAGCGATCACACGCAGAACGCCGTAGCCGACGATGAGCGCGACCGGCACGGCGATGGCGTGCGGAACGCCGACGGCGAGCGCATCGACAGCACCCTTATAGAGAATCGGCACGTTGACGGTCGCGTACTTGCCGCCGATCAGGAGCAGGAAGGCAAGGACGACGCGCGCACGGAGCTCCGGTGCGCCTTTCGGCCATACATAGGGGAGCATGAAGGCCAGCGTGTCGCGGTCTCCGCGATGCGGCGGCGCGGCTTTCGCCGGCGCGGATGGGGCGGGAGCAGAGATGTCCATATGCCTTAGACCGTTAGCAAGCTTTGCGGGCCTTCGCCACTCCGCCCGAGGATAGTCGTCGGCATCGGCCGCCAGATCAGAGATAGTGCGGCTATGCCCCCGGCCCAATCCCCGCTTCGCGGTGTCGCCCTTATGATGATCGCGGTTGCCCTCTATTCAATCATGGACGCCCTGGTGAAGGGGCTCGCGCAGATTTACCACCCGTTTCAGGTGGCATTCTTCCGCGGCCTCTTCGCGCTGGTGCCGATCGGCGTGATGATCGGGCTCCGCGGCGGCGTCGGCCAGCTCGCGACCCGGCGCATCGGCGGCCATGCGGTTCGCTCCGCCTTCGGCATCGTCGCGCTGCTCTCCTTCTTTTACGCCTTCGGCCACATGAAGCTCGCCGATGTTGTCGCCATCGGCTTCGCCGCACCGCTTTTCATCACGGCCCTTTCGGTGCCGATGCTGGGCGAAAGAGTCGGGTGGCGACGATGGACCGCGGTGGTTGTCGGCTTCCTCGGCGTCATCCTTATCGTCGACCCTGGGGCCGGGCTGCTCGATCCGGTCGCGTTGATCGCGCTTGGCGCGGCGCTCGCCTACGCGCTCGCGGTGGTGACGATCCGCAGGCTGGCGGCGACGGAGTCGAACGCGGCAATCGTCTTCTATTTCTCGGTGGCCACAGCCGCTGTCTGCGGCGCGATGATGCCGTTCCTCTGGATCTCTCCGACGCTTGAGCACATGGCGCTCCTGATCCTGATCGGGCTTCTCGGCGGCTCGGCGCAATATGTCATGGTCGAAGCTTTCCGCTGGGCGCCGGTCTCGGTGCTCGCGCCCTTCGACTACACGGCGATCTTCTGGAGCCTCGGTTTCGGCTACTTCATCTTCGGCGAGACCTCGTCGGCGGAGATGCTGGTCGGCGTTGCGATCATCGCCGCGAGCGGCCTCTACATCCTTCGCCGCGAAACGGTGCGGGCGCGCGCGCCGACCGCAAACAGCTAAGCCTTGCCGCGGACCACCTGGATGTCGAGCTCTCGGATCTTCTTGCGCAGCGTGTTGCGGTTGAGCCCGAGCAGCTCGGCGGCGCGGATCTGATTGCCGCGCGTGGCCAGCAGCGACAGCGAAATCAAGGGCCGCTCGACCTCGCGCAGGACGCGATCGTAGAGGCCAGCGGCCGGCAGCTCGTCCTTATGGGCGTCGAAGAAGCCCTTGAGATGACGTTCGACCGACTGCGTCAGGCTCTCGCCATCCGGCACACCGCGCTGCCCGGACCGGGGTGCCGGTTCTGACAGCTCCATGTCGACGATGTCGAGGCCGATCACCGGCTCCGAGTAGAGCGCCGTGAGCCTCCGGACGAGGTTCACGAGCTCTCGCACGTTGCCAGGCCAGCGGTAGCGCTTGAGGCGATCCATCGCCGCCTCGTCAAGGATCTTGGCCGGAAGGCCCTCGGCAGCGGCCTCGCCGAGGAAGTGGCTGACCAGCTCAGGAATGTCCTCGCTTCGCTCACGCAGCGGCGGCATTCGGATCGGCACGACGTTGAGCCGGTAGTAGAGATCCTCGCGGAACAGACCCTGACGGATCAGCTGTCGAAGGTCTCGATGAGTCGCGGCGATGATGCGGACATCGGCGCGGATCGCTGCACGGCCGCCGATCGTCGTGTACTCCCCCTGCTGGAGAACACGGAGCAGCCGCGTCTGCGCCTCGGGCGGCATGTCGCCGATCTCGTCCAGGAACAGCGTCCCGCCCTGCGCCTGCTCGAAGCGGCCGGTCATCCGCTGGACTGCGCCGGTGAAGGCACCGCGCTCATGTCCGAAGAGGTCGCTCTCGATCAGCTCGCGCGGGATCGCCGCCATGTTGACGGCGACAAACGGCCCGCCGCGACGCTTGCCGTAGTCGTGCAGCGCACGCGCCGCCAGCTCCTTGCCGGTCCCGGACTCGCCGGTGATGGTGACGGTGAGGTCCGTGCCCATCAGCCGCGCCAGCACGCGGTAGATCTCCTGCATCGCCGGCGAGCGGCCGATCAGCGGCAGCCGTTCCTCGGCGCCGTTGCGCGGTTCGGCGGCGCCGCGCATCGGTTCCGAGAGAGCACGGCGCACGACCTGGACCAGGTCGTTCAAGTCGAACGGCTTGGGAAGATATTCGAAGGCGCCGCGCTCGGTCGCCTTGACCGCGGTCAGGAGGGTGTTCTGCGCGCTCATCACGACGACACGCAGATCGGGGCGCAGCTTCCGGATCTTCGGCAGCAGGTCGAGGCCGTTGCCGTCCGGCATCAGCACGTCGGTGATGACGAGATCGCCGTCGCCATCCTCGATCCAGCGCCACAACGTTGCCGTGTTGCCGGTAGCACGAACGTTATGCCCCAGCCTGGCCAGCGCCTGGGTCAGCACGGTACGGATGGCGCGGTCGTCATCGGCGACGAGAATGGTGCGTGCGGCATCGCTCAAGGCTCGTCAGGCTCCGAGTCAGGCGGCGCGACCGGCAACAGCACACGAAAGACCGTGCGACCGTTCTGGCTGTCGAACTCGATGACGCCGCCATGGTCGCCGACGATCTTCGCTACCAGCGCCAAGCCGAGGCCGGTGCCATTGACCTTGGTGGTGACGAAGGGATCGAAGAGATGCGGGCGGATGTCTTCGGGAATGCCGGCGCCATTGTCCTGGACCGAGACGACGAGCGGCAGCTTTAGCGGGGCTGCTCTGCCGGGAACCGCAAGGCGCACGCCGTGCCGATAGGCTGTTTGCAGCACGATCTCGCCCTCGCCGGGCGGCGCCACCTCGGCGGCATTCTTGACCAGGTTCAGGAACACCTGGACGAGCTGATCGCGGTTGCCGAGCGTCGGCGGCAGGGACGGATCGTAGCGCTCGACGAAACGGACGCCGCGAGCGAAGCCGGCCTCGGCCAGCCGCTTCACATGCTCTAGCACGCGATGGATGTTGACGGCGGTACGCGGCGCCGGTCGAGCGTCGGAGAACGCCTCCATGCGGTCGACGAGCCTGCAGATACGGTCGGTCTCCTCGCAGATGAGCTGGGTCAGTGCCCTGTCCGCCGGCGAGGCGCCCTCCTCCAGAAGCTGAGCGGCTCCGCGGATGCCGGAGAGCGGGTTCTTGACCTCATGCGCCAGCATCGCCGCCATCGCCGTAAGCGAGCGTGCAGCACCGCGATGGACGAGCTGGCGGTCGATCTTGAGGGCGATCGAACGCTCATGCAGCGAGATTGCGATCCAGCCTGGATGGTCCGGTATCGCGGCGATCTCGGCGGTCACGGTGTGGCTGCGGATACGCGGAGTCTCGATCGAGAGCCCGTATTCGGAGACGCTTCCGCCGGCCGCGCGTACCTGATCGATCAGCCCGAGCAGCGGACTGCCGACGGGCAGAATGTCGGCGAGCGGCCGGCCGGCGAGCGTCGCCCAACTCGCAGCCAGGAACTGCTCGGCCGCCAGGTTGGCCATGCGCAGCCGATTGTCGCCGTCGACGGCGATGACCGGGTGCGGCAGCGCATTGAGGAAGGCGGCTCCGTCCGGATCCGGCTGGCTGCGCCGGCGGAAAGCGGTCGCGGTCATGCCGCGACCCTCTCGACCAGCGGTTCGTAGAACCGGCGCACCAGCGCGAAAACCTCGGCTGGCTCGATCGAACGGTTCACGTCCGAGCGGAACTCGGCCGAGCCCGGCAGTCCCTTCGAGTACCAGCCGATATGCTTGCGTGCGATCTTGATGCCGGTCTGCGTGCCGTAGTGCGCGAGCATGGACTCGACATGCTCGGTCAGTATCGAAAGCTGGCGGGCGAGCGATGGGTCGGGAACCCTGATGCCGGAACGCAGATACTGACGCACCTGCTCGATGAACCAGGGACGGCCATACGTACCGCGGCCGACCATGACGCCATCGGCACCCGACTGCTCCAGCGCCTGTTCGGCCTCTTCGAGCGTGGTGATATCGCCGTTGACGATGACCGGGATCGTCACCGCCTCCTTGACCTGCCGCACGAAGGCCCAGTCGGCGCGGCCCTCATACATCTGGCAGCGTGTGCGCCCGTGGATTGTCACCATGCGGATACCGGCACTCTCGGCAATCCTGGCGAGCTTCGGCGCGTTGCGGCTGTCGTGATCCCATCCCGTTCGCATTTTGAGGGTGACCGGCAGGCTGACGGCCTTCACCGTCGCCTCGATGATGCGCTGGGCCTTGTCTTCCTCGCGCATCAGGGCGGAGCCGGCATAGCCGTTGACCACCTTCTTCACCGGGCAGCCCATGTTGATGTCGATGATGTCGGCGCCGAGGTCCTGGTTGAGGCGCGCGGCCTCCGCCATGACATGCGGCTCGCAGCCGGCGAGCTGGACCGACATCGGCCCGTCGCCTTCGGCGCGCTTGACCATCAGCATGGTCCTCCGGCTCTCGCGGACCATCGCCTCGCTGGCGATCATCTCGGACACGACGAGGCCGGCGCCGCACTTCTTGACCATGCGGCGGAAAGGCATGTCGGTCACCCCCGACAAGGGGGCAAGGATGACCGGGTCGTCCAGTCGGACCGCCCCGATGTTGATGCCTAACATTTAGGCATGAGCCTCTTTGCTCAGGATTTGGTCAGATTAGCGTTGGGGAATCCTGTGCGCAAGGGCATTGCTGCATCGCAACACTATCGGCCATCAGCACGGAAGTGACGAACTTCACCCCCGGATAGGCCAGGGTCAGGAGCAACCAGGCGAAAAGGGCGACCCGCGCCGCCCGGCGACCGCGAAGCCCGACCCGGCGGTGCGCGATCAGCAGCAGCCCGATCACGGCAAATGCCGCCAAGGACAGCACGGTCTTGTGGTCGAAGGCGATCAGCCGGCCGGTCGCGAGATAGTGGGCCGTGGCGCCGGTGATGACGCCGAGGCCAAGGACCGCCTCGGCTGCGGCGAGCAGTCCGACCTCGAGCGCTTCCGCCTCGGCGACCGATGGCAGCAGGCGTGTGAGAGGGGTAGGCCGTTTGGCCTTGAGGGCGCGTTCCTGGAGCGCGACGGCGAGGCCCGCAACCCCCGCAAGAGTCACCAGCGCATAGGTCGCGACGGAGACGACGATGTGGACGACGACCCATGAGCCGTATGGTCCGGGCGGCCGCGGTGCGGGGGCTCCCTGCCAAGCGGTGGCGAGCAGCCCGATGAGGACGAGGTAGGGCAGAAGCAGCGGCACCAAGCGCCACGCTTCACGCACAGAGGCGGAAATCGCCGCGAAGAGTGCCATCGACGCCGCGACCGTGACCCAAAGCGCGACGGAAAGCCCGGCCTGCCACGCACTCTCGATCTGGGCGAGCGCCCAGGCCCCCGGACCGGTCACCGCAAGCGCGATTGCAACCCAATAGAGGCCGTCAGGTCCGCGCCCCCGCCAACCGACGATGGCGGCCGGCAGGAGCGCACAGACGGCCGCGAGGCTGAAAGCGGTCGAAGACAGCATAACGGGACTATAGATACGTCAACCGGCACCGCGCGCAAGCGCTGGGCGAGCCACGACAGCATGCACGAGACCATCTGGTCTGATGCCATGTTCAAGCCTCTGTCTTCAACACTGGTTCAGCTTTACGAGCGGCACGGCGTCGAAGTCCTGAGTTCGGTGGCGCCGCTTGTCTGGGTGACATTGGCGACGCACAAGGACAAACCGCCGGTCGAGCCGCCCAACGACCGCCTGTTCACCTACCTCTATGTCGATGACCGGATGGTGTCGAATGGCGGCGGCCTGCACATGACCGAGGTTTATCTGCTTGAATGCCTGGCGACCGTGCTCTCTCCCGAGCGCATCTTCATCATCGGCAACGCCTATGGTTGGAGCACGCTCGGGCTCGCGCTCGCCTTCCCCAAGGCCAAGGTTGTCGCCGTCGATGATGGACGGGCCTTCGGCAGCCGTGCCGGCATCGACTGGACCAACCGCACGGCGAAGACCGAAGGGCTCGACGTCACCGTCGTCAGCGGCAGCTCCCCTTGCGATGTCGGGCGCATCGTCAGAGTGCGTCTATCTCCTGCACGATGTCGTCAACTTCGACATGGCTGAAAGCTTCATGGAGATCCGCCGCCTGACCGACGCCAGGCTCAAGGGGGAAATCCTGTCACGGACTGCGTCGGGCATGGGCATATTCTATCCGCGGACCTTAGCCGCGCGCCTCGAGCCCCTCCTCTTCACCTTCGTCGACCGCCGCGCCTTTGCGACGTTCACGCCGGTTGAGTAGCCCCTCCGGTCGTAGCGGTAGCGCCGCGCGGCCTCCAAAGCAGACAGGTTGACCGAGCGCGTCGACCCACCGCAGAGTTCGCCCCATGCCATCGATTCCCACCCAGGCCCGCGTCGTCATCGTCGGCGGCGGCATCGCCGGCTGCAGCGTCGCCTACCATCTCACCAAGCTCGGCTGGTCGGACGTGGTCCTGCTGGAGCAGGGCCGTCTGACCTGCGGTACGACCTGGCACGCCGCGGGGCTGGTGGGACAGCTCCGCGGCACGCGCACGATGACGCGCATGAGCCGCTACGGCATCGAGCTCTACTCGAAGCTCGAAGCCGAAACCGGTGCGGCCACCGGCTGGAAGCAATGCGGCGCCGTCACCGTCGCGCGCACGCCGGAGCGCATGATCCTGCTCAAGCGCATGGTCGCGACCGCGCGCAGCTTCGGCATCGAGGCGCATCTCGTGTCGCCAGAGGAGGCCGGCAAGCTGTGGCCGCTGATGCGCACCGACGATCTGGCAGGCGCGGTGTGGCTGCCGGGCGACGGCAAAGCCAACCCGACCGATCTCACGCAGTCGCTGGCGCGGGGCGCGCGCAACGGTGGCGCGAAGATCGTCGAAGGCGTCAAGGTCAGCGGCTTCGACATCCGCAATAGCCGCGTGCACGGCGTGAAGACCGATTGCGGCGATATTGCCTGCGAGGTCGTCGTCAACTGCGGCGGCCAGTGGGCGCGCGCGATCGGCGAGATGGCGGGCGTCACCGTGCCGCTGTTCTCGGCCGAGCACTTCTACGTTGTTACGAAGAAGATCCCGGGCGTTACGCCGAATCTGCCGGTGCTGCGCGATCCGGACGGATACATCTACTACAAGGAGGAGGTCGGCGGCTTCGTCATGGGCGGCTTCGAGCCCAAGGCCAAGCCCTGGGGCATGGACGGCATTCCCGACAAGTTCGAGTTCCAGCTCCTGCCGGAGGACTGGGATCACTTCGAGGTGCTGATGCAGAACGCGCTGCATCGCACGCCCTGCCTTGAGAAGGCCGAGGTGCGCCAGCTCCTCAACGGGCCGGAGAGCTTCACCCCCGACGGGCACTTCATCCTCGGCGAAGCGCCGGGACTTTCCGGCTTCTTCGTCTGCGCCGGCTTCAACTCGGGCGGCATCGCCAATTCGGGCGGCGCCGGCCGGCTTACCGCCGAGTGGATCGTCGCCGGCGAGCCGACCGCCGATCTCTGGGAAGCCGACATAAGGCGCTTCGCGCCCTTCTATGGCAACACGCGCCATCTCGCCGAGCGCACGGTCGAAACGCTCGGTCTCCACTACGCCATGCGCTGGCCCAAGCAGGAGATGGAGTCGGTACGGCCGCTGCGGCGCTCGCCGCTCTACGACCGGCTCAAGGCTGCCGGCGCGCAGTTCGGCGCCAAGCTCGGCTGGGAGCGCGCGCTCTATTTCGGACCCGAAGGCAAGCTCAGCTTCGCCGCGCCAGGATGGCTCGACACGGTTCGCGCCGAGCAGCGCGCGGTACGACAGAACGTCGGCGTGTTCGACCAGACCTCCTTCGCCAAGTTCCGCCTGCAGGGGCCGGATGCGCTCAAGGTGTTGCAGCGCCTCTGCGCCAACCAGATGGACGTGCCGGCCGGGAAGGTCGTCTACACGGCGCTGCTCAACCGCCGCGGCGGCTTCGAGAGCGACCTCACGGTGACGCGTCTCGATGAAGACACTTTCTTCATCGTCACCGGCACGGCGCAGGCGATGCGGGATGCCGACTGGATAAGGCGCCGGATAGGTGACGACCGCGCCGTGCTGACCGACGTGACCTCGTCGTGGTCCGTGCTTTCGGTCATGGGGCCGAACGCCGATGCGTTGCTGCGCGCAGTCGGCGCGCGCGACCTGCCGAGCATGTCGAATACGACCGCGATGATCGATGTCGGTCATGCGATCGCGTTGGCGTCGCGCGTCGCCTATGTCGGCGGGCCCGGCTACGAGCTTTATGTCGGCACCGAATTCGCGGCGACCGCCTATGACGCGATGATCGAAGCGGGCGCGGCGCACGGCCTGAAGAACGCCGGCTATCATGCGCTCGATGCGCTGCGTATCGAGGCCGGTCGCCGCGGCTTCGGCGCCGAGCTGACGCCGGACGATACGCCGCTGGAAGCGGGCCTGATGTACGCGGTCAAGCTCGACAAGAACACCGATTTCCTCGGCCGCGAGGCGCTGCTGCGGCAGCGCGAAAGCGGCTGCCGGAAGCGCCTCGGCCTCTTTCGCGTCGAGGACCCGAAGGCCTTTCCCTGGGGAAGCGAGGGTCTGCTACGCGATGGAAGGCCGGTCGGCGAGGTCACCTCGGCCGGGTTCAGCGACATGCTCGGCACCTCGCTGGTCATGAGCTATGTCCGCGCCGATCACGAGATCGACCGCGACCATGTGATGACCGGGAGCTACGAGCTCGATATCGCGGGCGAGCGCGTGAAGGTCACGCCGCTGGCAAGACCGCCCTTCCAAGGCTGATCATGGGCAACCAAGAGGTCGTCCTGATCGGCACGATGTCGCTGCGCATGAGCGAGGGCGTGCGCCAGCGCTTCTCTTTCCATCAGGTTCCGAGCGAGGAATCGCTCGATACCCTGCCCGCCGATGTCAGGCAGCGGACCGCCGTCATCATCGCCGCCAACAAGATCGGCGCACGGACGCCGGCGATGCTGCCGGCCCTCCGTTTCGTCCTCAATCTCGGCATCGGCTACGACCAGCTCGACCTGCCCACGCTCAAGGCTGCCGGCCTTGCCGCTGCCAATCTCGCCGGCCTTGCCGATGAGTGCGTGGCCGACATGGCGATGGCATTGCTGCTCGATGTCGCACGCGGCACGACGCGGGGCGACCGCTTCGTGCGGGCCGGCAAGTGGGGTAAGCAGCCCTTCCCGTTCGTCAACCGCGTTACCGCCAAGCGGCTCGGCATCCTCGGGCTCGGCAGCATCGGTCTCGCAATCGCCAAGCGCGCCGAGGGCTTTCGCATGAGCGTCGCCTATCACAACCGCCGCAGGCGCTCGGATGTGCCCTATCGCTATGCCGAAAGCGTGCGCGCGCTTGCGGCCATGAGCGACCATCTCGTCATCGCCGCGCCCGGCGGCGCGGAGACCCGCCATCTCGTGAATGCCGCTGTTCTGGCTGCGCTGCCGCCGCACGGAGTCGTCGTCAATATCGGCCGCGGCTCGATCATCGACCAGGAAGCCCTGATTGAAGCGCTAGCCGCTGACAAGCTGTGGGGCGCCGGGCTTGACGTCCTCGACGGCGAGCCGGCGGTGCCGCCGCGACTCCTCGCGCTCGACAATGTCGTGCTGACGCCGCACCGCGCCGGCTCGACCCATGAGACCTCGGATGATGCCGTGGCGCTGACGATCCGTACCCTGGAGGCGTGGTTCCGCGACGGAACCAATATTGCGCCGATCTAACGCCCGAGCATGGGCAGGTCGAGTTGCTGCTCCTTAGCGCACGCGATCGCCTCGTCGTAGCCGGCATCGGCATGGCGCATGACTCCGGAGGCCGGGTCGTTCCACAGCACGCGCTCGAGCCGGCGGGCCGCATCCTCGGTGCCGTCGCAGAGGATGACCATGCCGGAATGCTGGCTGTAGCCGATGCCGACGCCACCGCCATGATGGATCGATACCCACGTCGCTCCGGAGGCGGTGTTGAGCAGGGCGTTGAGCAGCGGCCAGTCGGCGACCGCGTCGGTGCCGTCCTTCATCGCCTCGGTCTCGCGGTTAGGGCTGGCGACCGAACCCGAATCGAGATGATCGCGCCCGATCACGATCGGGCCGATCTCCTTGCGCCTCACCATCTCGTTGAAGGCGAGCCCGATGCGGTGGCGGTCGCCGAGGCCGACCCAGCAGATCCGTGCCGGCAGGCCTTGGAAGCTGATCTTGCTGCCGGCATTGTCGAGCCAGGTGTGAAGGTGCGCCGCTTTCGGCATCAGCTCCTTCACCTTGGCATCGGTCTTTCGGATGTCCTCGGGATCTCCCGAGAGCGCGACCCAGCGGAACGGTCCGACTCCGCGGCAGAAGAGCGGGCGGATATAGGCGGGCACGAAACCTGGAAAGTCGAAGGCGTGGGTCTCGCCGACCTCCTTCGCCATCTGGCGGATGTTGTTGCCGTAGTCGAAGGTCGGCACACCCATGCGATGGAATTCGAGCATCGCCCGGACGTGCACGCGTATCGACTCCTTCGCCGCCTTGACCGTTCCGGCGGGGTCGCTCTGCCGACGCTCCTCCCATTGCTGCAAGGTCCAGCCGAGCGGCAGATAACCGTTGAGCGGGTCATGTGCGCTGGTCTGGTCGGTGACCCCGTCGGGCCGCCAGCGCGGATCGGATTTTGCGCGCTTCGCGATCTCCGGCACGAACTCGGCAGCATTGCCGAGCAACCCCACCGAGATCGCCTTGCCCTCGGCCTTGGCCTTCTCGACGATCTGCAAGGCCTCGTCGAGGGTCTTCGCCTGGGTGTCGAGATAGCGCGTCTTCAAGCGGAACTCGATCGAGGAGGGCCGGCACTCGATCGCGATCATCGAGGCGCCGCCGAGCGTTGCCGCCAGGGTCTGGGCGCCGCCCATGCCGCCCAAGCCCGCAGTCAGGATCCAGCGCCCCTTGAGCCCGCCATAGGCTTGGCGGCCCATCTCGACGAAGGTCTCGTGCGTGCCCTGCACGATGCCCTGGCTGCCGATATAGATCCAGGAGCCGGCGGTCATCTGGCCGTACATCATCAGGCCCTGGCGATCGAGCGCGTTGAAATGCTCCCAGCTCGCCCAATTGGCGACGAGGTTGGAATTGGCCAGCAACACGCGCGGTGCGTCGGCATGGGTGCGGAAGACGCCGACCGGCTTGCCCGACTGGATCAGCAGCGTTTCATCGCCTTTGAGCCGCTTCAGCGTGGCGACAATCGCGTCGAAGCACTCCCAGTTGCGCGCCGCACGGCCGATGCCGCCATAGACCGTAAGCTCCTGCGGCTTCTCGGCCACCTCGGGATCGAGGTTGTTCATCAACATCCGCATCGGTGCCTCGGTCGCCCAGGAGAGCGCCGACAGCTTGTCGCCCCTCGGAGCGCGGATGACTCGGCTATTGTCGAGGCGGGTCTGGATCATCAGGCGATCTCCGGGCGGTCGATCAATCCGCCGACGAGGTCGAGGAAGGGGTGGCGATGCAGGAAGGTGTGCGCGGCAGCAATGTCCGGCGCCATGATACGGTCGTGGTCGAGCGGCGCCACACGCTCCCTGAGTGCAGCGTGCACCCCCAGCAGCTTCGGCGAGGTCTTGAGCGGCGCGAGCAGATCAACGCCCTGCGCGGCGGCCATCAGCTCGATCGCAACGATGCTGCCGGTGTTCTCGGCCATATCGAGAAGCCGTCGCGCGGCATGGGTCGCCATCGACACATGGTCCTCCTGGTTGGCCGAGGTCGGGATCGTGTCGACGCTCGCGGGGTGCGCTAGCATCTTGTTTTCGGAGGCGAGCGCCGCCGCCGTGACCTGCGCCATCATGAAGCCTGAATCGATGCCCGGCGTCTTGACGAGGAAGGCAGGGAGGCCGCCGCTCATCGCCGGATCGACTAGCAGGGCCGTGCGCCGTTCCGACATATTGCCGATCTCGGCAAGCGCCAAGGCAATGTTGTCGGCGGCGAAGGCGACGGGCTCGGCGTGGAAATTGCCGCCCGAGAGGATCTCGCCCTCCTCTGGGAAGACCAGCGGATTGTCGGAAACGGCATTCGCCTCGTCGACCAGGCGAGCGGCTGCCGAGCGGAGCTGGTCGAGGCAGGCGCCCATCACTTGCGGCTGGCAGCGCAGGCAATACGGGTCCTGCACGCGATCGCAATCGACGTGGCTCTTGCGGATGTCGCTGCCGGCAAGCAGACCGCGCAGGATCGCCGCTGCGATCGTCTGTCCCGGCTGCCCGCGCACGCGATGGATGCGCGGATCGAATGGCGTGTCGGTGCCGCGCGCTGCATCGACCGAGAGCGCACCGGCGGCGAGCGCCGCCGCCAGCAGGCGCTCGGCGGCGAAGAGCCCGGTCAGCGCCAGAGCGGTCGAGACCTGCGTGCCGTTGATCAGCGCGAGCCCTTCCTTGGGCCCGAGGCGGAGCGGCTTCAAGCCTGCCGCATCGAGCGCTGCACGCGCCGGCATCGCCTGACTGCCATAGCGGACCTCGCCCTCGCCGATCAGCGCTAGCGACAGATGCGCCAGCGGCGCCAGGTCGCCGGACGCACCGACCGAGCCTTTGCCCGGCACCACCGGGAGGATGTCGCGGTCGGCAAAAGCGAGAAGCTGCGCGATCGTATCCGGCCGCACGCCGGAGTAGCCGCGCCCGAGGCTCGCCGCCTTCACAGCCAGGATCAGGCGGACGACGTTGTCGGGGAGCGGAGCGCCGACGCCGACCGCATGCGAGCGCAGCAGGTTGAGCTGGAGCTGCTCAAGCTGGTTTTCGGCGATGCGCGTCTGCGCAAGCTTGCCGAAGCCGGTGGTGACGCCATAGACGGCACCGCCGCCATGCGCCATCCGCTCGACCAGCGCATGGGCGGCACGAACCGGACCGTCGGCCGAGGGGTCGAGGGCGAAGGTCGCGGGACCTGCGGCGATCCGGCGGAGCTGGCGAAGCGTCAGCTTGCCGGGAACCAGGAGGATCTTCTCGCCCGTCATGCCTTCCCCTCTTGGCAGCCTGTCCCCGGCCATGATCGACTAGGACGATGGCAAAGACCATCCACCTTATCCGCCACGCCCAGTCGACCTTCAATGCCGCCTGGGCCGAAGGCGGGACCGACCCCTTCCACTTCGATGCCCGGCTCTCTCCGATCGGCCTCCGGCAGGTCGAGGCAGTCCGCGACCGGGCTCGCGCGCTCCCCTGCGACGTCGTGATCACGACGCCGCTGACCCGTGCCTTGCAGACAGCGACCGGCCTCTTTTCCGGCCATGCCCGGATCGAGGTCGAGTGCCTGCACCGAGAGTGGCAGGAGCACAGCTGCGACATGGGTCGCTCGCCGACGCTGCTGGCACAGGAGTTCCCCGATCTCGCGTTCGACCACCTCGACGATCCATGGTGGCATCACGAGAATCCCGACGCGAACGGCGTCGTGGTCGAGCCGATGGATTCTCTCTATGCGCGTCTTGCCGCCTTTCCACGCTGGCTGATCGCCCGGCCCGAGACAGCGATCGTCGTGATCGGACACGGCGCCTTCTTCAGCCATTTGATCGGCCGCGATCCGGCGAACTGTGACATCGTTGCCTGGCAACCCGCCTGATGCGACACTGCGCTCATTCCAGCACGGGAGACGTCGCATGCACCGAGCCCTAACGTCAGCCTTTGCCGTCGCCCTCCTCGCGGCGTCCGGCGCCTCGGCCCAGACCACGCTCAAGATGGTCCCGCAAGCCGATCTCCGCGTCCTCGACTCCGTCTATACGACGGTGACGATCACCAACAACTACTCGCGCATGGTCTACGACACGCTCTTCGGCATGAGCTCGAAATACGAGCCGAAGCCGCAGATGGTCGAGTCCTACACCGCGAGCGACGACAAGCTGACCTGGACCTTCGTGCTCCGGCCCGGCCTCAAATTCCACGACGGCTCGCCGGTGATGTCTAAGGACGTCGTCGCCTCCTTCAAGCGCTGGCAGACCCGCGCCGTCGACGGCAAGGTGCTGATGTCGCGCATCGCCGAATTCCAGACGCCGAATGACCGCACCTTCGTATTCAAGTTGAAGCAGCCCTACGGCATGATGCTGGAGACGCTGGCGGGTGCCGCCAACACCTTCTTCATCCTGCGCGAGAAGGACGCGGCGACCGACGCCTTCGCCGAGGTCAAGGATTCGATCGGCTCGGGCCCGTTCAAGTTCATCCGCGAGGCCTGGGTGCCGGGCGCCATGGTCGCCTTCGCCAAGAACGCCGACTACGTGCCGCGCAGCGAGCCGCCGGACGGCCAGTCGGGCGGCAAGGTGGTCAAAGTCGACCGCGTCGAGTGGCCCTACATTCCCGACACCAACACCGCCGTGCAGGCCCTCCAGCGCGGCGAGGTCGACATGGTCGAGGTGATCAGCCACGACATGATCCCGGCCCTGTCCAAGGACCCGAACATCCAGCTTCATATCCTGGACCCGATCGGTTTCCAGGCGACGATCCGCCCGAACCATCTGGTCCCGCCCTTCAACAACCCGAAAGCGCGGCAGGCGCTGTTCCTGATCGGCGAGCAGACCGACTACCTGACGGCGATGGTCGGATCGGACAAGCAGTACCAGCGCGTCTGCTTCGCCCCCTTCATCTGCGGCTCGCCCGGCGAGTCAAATGTTGGAGTGGACGCGATCAGGCAGAAGAACGTCGCCAGGGCGAAGCAGCTCTTCGCCGAGGCTGGCTACAAGGGCGAGCCGATCGTCGTCATGACGCCGACCGACCAGTTCCTGATCCACACCATGACCCTGGTCACCGCGCAGCTCCTGCGCGAGGTCGGCATCAATGTCGACCTGCAGGCGATGGACTGGGGCGCGGTCACGCAGCGCCGGCTCAACAAGAACGACCCCAAGACCGACCGCGCCGGCTGGCACATCGCCCAGACCACCTGGCCCGGCCGCATCCAGTCGAACCCTTTCACCAACCTCTTCGCCTCGACCTCCTGCGACGGCCGCAACTCCTGGGGCCTGCCCTGCGACGAGGCGATGGAGAAGCTTCGGCTCTCCTATCTCGAGGCGCCGAACGCCGATGAGCGCAAGCGTATCATCGACGAGCTGCAGGCCAAGTTCCTGGAAGTCGTGCCGTATGTCCCGATCGGCCAGTTCACCCGGCCGGTCGCCTATCGCAAGGAGCTACGCGGCATCGTGCATCCCTCTTGGGATGTCACGCTCTGGAACATCGAGAAGGTACGGAATTAGCCGTTCTTGAGCGCGGTCGCGGCGGCATCGAGCCGCCGCGCCGCCGCCTCCATGCGACCGCGATAGGCATCGAGCCAGCCGCGCGCCTTGCCCAGCTCCTCGCGATAGGCAGCGAAGGCGGCCAGCAGCGCCCCGGGTGCCGGCCCGCCCGGCATGGTGCGAACAGCGACGAAGTGCTCGGGCGTGGTGACGCGGCGGAACTCGGCCTCCGAGAGGTTCGCTGCGCGGCCAGTGACCTCGCGGAAGGCCTCGGCGAAGGCCGACATCGGTACTGTGCCGAAACGCTCGCCGGTGTCGATCATGCGACGCGCCAGCTTGGCCGCGATCTCATGCGCCTGACGGAACGACAGCCCTTCGGCGCGCACCAGGGAGTCGGCAAGCTCGGTCACCGTGATGCAGGCCTCGTCGATGTGTCTGCGGACCCTTGCCTCGTCGATACGGACCGAGCCGATGAACCCGGCGAGGAGCGCGATGGCGCGATGGCCGGTGTCGAAGGCCTCGTAGCCCGCGGCCTGCACCTCGCCTTCGGAGTCGTTCATGTCGGCGAAGGGCGTGTTGTGCACGGCCACGATCACGGACTCGGCGCGAGCGGATGCCAGGGACAACATCAGGCGCAGATGCTCGACCGGCACCGGGTTGCGCTTCTGCGGCATGATCGAGCTGATCTGCACATAGGCGTTCGGCACGTAGAGATGCCCGATCTCGAAGCCGGTCCAGGCATTCAGGTCCTGAACGAAGCGACCGAGATGGACGAAGACCAGCTTGAGCGCGGCATAGACGCTGGTCGCGTAGTCGATCGCGGCGATGCAGCCATAGGAATTCTCCTGAACCTCGGCGAATCCAAGCAGCTCCGCCATGCGCGCGCGGTCGAGGCCGAAGCCGGAGGTGGTGATCGCCGCGGCGCCCATACTCGACTTATCCGGATAGCGCGCCGCGTGGGCTACGCGCTCGATATCGCGCAGCAGCATCTCGATCAGCGCCGCGAGGTAGTGACCGAAGGTCGAAGGCTGCGCCGGCTGGCCATGGGTATAGGCCACGATCAGCGTGTCGCGATTCTTCTCGGCGACCACGAGCGCTGCCTCGACCAGACCGAGCAACGCCTCGACGAAGCCGATCAGCCGCTCCTTCAGCGCCAACTTGAAGACGGTGTGGTCGATGTCGTTGCGCGACCGGCCGGTATGCAGCTTGCCGGCGACCTCGACGCCGAGGCGGCGCTTGAGCTCGGACTCGACGTAAAAGAAGAAGTCCTCGTGCTCGCCGGTGTAGTCGAGGCTGGGAACATCGACCGTGGCGACGATGTCGTCGAGCGCCTTGAGTATCGCTCCTGCTTCCGCGCGGCTGAGCAACCCTTTCTCTGCCAGCATCACCGCGCTTGCCCGGTTGATCCGCATCTGATGCTGCCAGTGGTGTTTCTTCACACCCTCGAACAGCGGGGCCAGCACCGTCTCCTTGTAGACCGGTGCCGGAAAGACACTGTCGTCCCTGGTCGCGGCCATCAGAAGCCAAGCCTTTTCACAGTAACCTCTTCAAAATCCGGCAGATGCTCGTAGACACGGACGAGCACGTCAATAAGCATAGCTGTCCGTGATGAGCACCTCCGACGAGTACGCGCGATCGCAGCGCCGAATCTCACGCCAGGCAGCGGCGAGCCCGATGGTCGAGCTCTGGAATGCGCTGCTGCCGCTGCGCTCGGCCTCCAGCTTCATGATGACAGGCGCTCACCCCGATGACGAGGCGAGCGGACTGCTTGCCCGTCTGTCGAAGAGGGATGGCGCGCGCACGATCTATGTCTGCGCCACCAGAGGCCAGGGCGGCCAGAACGCGCTCGGGCCGGAATCCGGCGACGCGCTGGCGGCGATCCGCACGCGAGAGATGGAGGAAGCCGCGCGCATCCTCGACATGGAGCTTCACTGGCTCGACCGCGGTTTCGGCGATCCGATCTCCGATTTCGGCTTCGCCAAGACGGCCGAAGCGACGAATGCCGTCTGGGGCGAGGAACGGCTGCTCGAGCGGCTGGTGCGTGCGATCCGGCTGACGCGCCCCGACGTCATCTGCCCGACGTTCCTCGATGTCGGCGGCCAGCATGGCCATCATCGCGCCGTGACGCGCGCCACCATACGCGCCTTCGAGGCCGCTGCCGATCCGGAGGCCTTTCCCGACCATCTTGCCGGCGGGCTCCTGCCCTGGCGCGTCTCCAAGCTCTACCTTCCCGCCTTCTCCGGTGACGGCGGCAGCTACGACGATGCCGAGCCCCCGCCGCCGGCGACGATCGAGGTCGATATTGGCGGCTACGACCGAATCATCGGCGCCACCTTTGTGCAGATCGGCGAGTGGTCGCGCGCCCGCCACCGGACCCAGGAGATGGGCGTCTGGCGCGGCGAGCGTCCGGCCACGGTGCCGTTGCATCTGCTGCAGAGCCGGCTCCCGACCGCCAATGCCGAGGCGTCTCTTTTCGACGGGCTGCCGCTTCGCCTCGGTCATCTGGCGGAGCGCTTCGACACCGCCCAGGGCGAAGCGCTCCGCCGCATCGACGCCGCGATCGACCTCGCCTTCGCCCGGTTTCCCGATTTCGACGGCGTCGCCGGTGCGGTTCACGCCGCGCTCCGCGCCGTCGACGAGGCCGAGGCGCGGCTCGATCCGCCTCCGGACCCGAATGCCGACAATCTGAGCCATCGGCTCGCAATCAAGCGCCACCAGCTCGCCAGGGCAAGCCGGATCGCGCTGTCGCTGATCGCCAGGATCGAGGTGCCGGATACCATCGTCGTCGGCAAGCTCGCCGAAGCTAGACTCTCGGTCTTCTACGGACGGCCAGACGTGCTTGCCTCGCTCGCCGCCGTCACCGCTGATGGCGTGACCATGGAACCCGACGATTGCGGGATCGCGCGTGTCACCCTCTTCAAGTCGCGGCCATTCCACTCGCGCTTCGACCCGCTTTCGCCCGCGGCGCCCGTTCTCGCGCGCCTGCGCTACTTCGTCGAAGGCCAGGAGATCGAGCAGTCGGTCGCCCCCGGCGACGCACCGCTGATCGTGCCGCCGCTGGCGCTCGACCCGCAGCCGGATCGCCTCGTCGTCCGCACCGGCGCACCCACCTTCGATCTCCGGATTGGCGTCCGCAATCACACTGCCGACAAGCTCGAAACGACACTCACGGTTGGGGAGGCGCGGAAATCGCTGAGCTTGCTGCCGGAGGCGTCGACTGAAGCCGACCTCCGCGTGGAAACGCCGTCACCCGGCCGGCATCGCCTCGCCGTGACCGCTGCCGGAGTCGAACATGGTCGCACGCGGTCCCAGGTCTATGAGCATGTTGGGCGTATCGGCTGGATCGAGCCGGCGGAAGTCGAGTTGTTGGTCGTCGATGTCGAGATCCCCGATCGCGCGCGCATCGGCTATGTCGGCGCCGGCACCGACCGCGTCGCCTTCTGGCTCGCCCGGCTCGGCCTGAACGTCGCGGAGCTTGGCGCGGAGGACCTTGCCCAGGGAGATCTCGGCCGCTTCGACACCATCGTCGTCGGCGTCAAAGCATTTGCGCGGCCTGAAGTGGCTCGGTCTCAGGTCCGGCTCCATGAATTCGTCCGCCGAGGGGGGCACCTGCTCACGCAGTTCCATCGACCGCAGGATGGCTGGAACGGTGCGCCGCCGGAACGGCTGGAGATCGGCCAGCCCTCGATCCGCTGGCGTGTTTGCGATCCGGCTGCCCCGGTCGCGGTGCTGGCGCCGAGCCATCCGCTGCTCACCTATCCCAACCGCATCGGCCCGGAGGACTGGCTTGGCTGGAAGAAAGAGCGTGGCCTCTACTTCGCCTCCTCCTGGGGCGATGCGTATCAGCCGCTGCTGGCGATGTCCGATCCCGGCGAGACGCCGCTTCGCGGTGGCCTGCTCTCGGCGGGCATCGGCAGGGGGCGCCACACCCATGTCAGCCTGACGCTCTCGCATCAGATGGACGAGCTGGTGCCTGGCGCGTTTCGTCTCTTCGCCAATCTTGCGCAGGCCGCTGCATCGCGTTGACAAGCGTGTCCGCGGGTGGCGCAATCCTCGGATCTTCCCCATCAGGAGCCGACAATGGCGCCCCGCTTGACCCGTCGTACCGTTCTTCACGGCGCGCTCGGCGCCGCCGGTTCGAGCCTCATCCCGTGGCACGCCTATGCCCAGGGCAAGCGCGGCGGCGTGCTGATGGTTGCCGCCGACAGCGAGCCGCCCCATTGGAACGGCGCTATCGTCGCCAGCAACGGCGTCTTCTTCGTCTCCAGCAAGGTGCTGGAGCCGCTCGCCGACCAAGCTTTCGGCGGCAGCGGCGTCAGGCCGGTTCTGGCGACCGCGTGGACGCCCTCGGCCGATGGCCGCAGCCTCACCTTCCAGCTCCGCTCCGGCGTGAAATGGCATGACGGCCGCGACTTCTCCTCGGCCGACGTCGCCTTCTCGGCGATGGAGGTGTGGAAGAAGCTGCAGAATTTCGGCCGCGTCGTCTTCAAGGACCTCGAGGCGGTCGAGACGCCGAACGCAACGACCGCGATCTTCCGCTTCTCGAAGCCGATCCCGAGCCAGCTCATCGTCAACGCGCTGCCGGCGCTGTCGACGGTGCTGCCGAAGCATCTCTACGAGAACACGGACATCGCGCAGCCTTCGCATCCGGCGAACCAGAAGCCCGTCGGCACCGGCCCTTACACTTTCGCCGAGCAGAAGCGCGGCGAGTTCGTCCGGCTCGAGCGCAACCCGAGCTATTGGGCGCCGAACCAGCCGCTGGTCGACCGCATCCTCTACCGCAAGATGGCGGACAAGGGCGCGGTTGCCGCCGCGCACGAGTCCGGCGAACTGCACCTCTCCTGCTTCAGCGCCGTCTCGACTGCCGATGCGATCCGTCTCGGCAAGGTCAAGGGCCTGCAGGTCTCGACCAAGGGCTATGAGGGCATCCTCTACACCGCCACGGTCGAGATCAATCACCGCAGGAAGGAGCTGGCCGATGTCCGCGTGCGCCGCGCTCTTCGCCATGCGATCGATCCGAAGTTCCTGCTCGATACCGTGTTCCAGGGCTTCGGTGCGATCGCGACCGGTCCGATCCCGGCCAGCGGCGCCCCGTTCTACACGACCGATGTCGCGCAATACGCCTTCGACCCGGCCAGGGCCGAGGCGCTGCTCGACGAGGCCGGCTACAAGAAGGGAACGGACGGGATGCGCTTTGCGCTCAAGCTCCTGCCGGCGCCCTTCTTCGAGCAGACGCGGCTGACCGGCGACTATCTCCGTCAGGCGCTCCGGCGCATCGGCATCGACGCGCAGATCGAGGCCAATGACGCGCCGGGCCACATCGCCAAAGTCTATAAAGACCACGCCTTCGACCTCGCCGTGGCGGCTCTGGTCTATCGCAACGACCCGGCGATCTCGACGACCGTCCTCTACCGGTCGGGCACGCCGGCCGGCGTTCCCTTCGCCAACCAGTACGGTTACGCCGACCCGGAGATGGACAAGCTGATCGACCAGGCGGCAAGCGAGATCAGCGATGCCGATCGGGCCAAGCTCTACGTCGCGTTCCAGAAGAAGGTGATGACGGACCTGCCGATCCTGCCGCTGGTCGACTTCCCGTTCCTGTCGGTGGTCTCCGACAAGGTCGTCAATCACCACAACAACCCGCGCTGGCCGGTTTCGTCCTGGGCGGATGTCAGCCTCGCCTGACCGCGGCGGGCGCGCGGCCGACTTCTTCGCCGGCCGCGCCTTCGTCCTCATCCGCCGCAGGCTGGCGCAGGCGCTCCCGGTCGTCCTGCTGATCCTGGTCGGCAACTTCGTGCTGCTGAAGCTCGCGCCGGGCGACGCCGTTGACGCCTATATCGCCACCGTCGGCGGCGGCGATATAGGCGTGGTTTCGCGACTTCGCGCCGAATACGGGCTCGACCAACCGGCGATCGTCCAGCTCGGCCTCTATCTGTGGAAGGCGATCCGGCTCGATCTCGGTCAGGCGGTCCTCTATGGCCAGCCGGTGCTGACGCTGATCCTGGAGCGCCTGCCGAACACGCTGCTCCTGATGCTGAGCGCGGTCAGCCTCGCCTTCGGCCTCGGCGTCGCGCTCGGCGTCGCCGCGGCGCGGCGTGCGGGGCGGCCGGAAGACACGGCGATCGTGACGCTCGGCCTCATCGTCTATGCGACGCCGGGATTCTGGCTCGGCCTCATGCTGATCGTAATCTTCTCGGTGAAGCTCGCCTGGCTGCCGCTTTCCGGCATCGAGACCATCGCCTCCACCCTGACCGGCTGGGAGCGGGTCCTCGATATTGCGCGCCATCTCGTGCTGCCGACGCTGTCGCTTGCCCTCGTCTATGTCGCGATCTACATGCGGCTGATGCGCGCCGGCATGCTCGAGGTCTATGGCCTCGACTTCATCCGCACCGCCAAAGCCAAAGGACTGACCGACGACCGCATCGCCTATCGCCACGTCCTGCCGAATGCGATCCTGCCGATGGTGACGATGCTGGGACTTCAGTTCGGCACGCTGCTCGGCGGCAGCGTCGTCATCGAGAGCGTGTTCTCGATTCCCGGCATCGGACGCCTTGCCTTCGAGTCCGTCGTCAGCCGCGATCTCAACACGCTGCTCGGCATCGTCTTCATGAGCGCGCTGCTGGTCATCACGGTCAACTTGATCGTCGATCTCCTCTATGCGCAGCTCGATCCCAGGATCGAGAGCGCATGAACGAGCGCGGCTTCAAACAGCGCTTTGCCACCAACCGCGGTGCGCTCGCGGGCCTCGCGATCCTCGGCGTCGTCGTGCTGGCGGCGATCGTGGCACCCCTGCTCTTCCCGGGCGATCCGCTCGACATCGTCGGGAGGCCGCTGACGGAGCCCTTCGAGTATTGGCGCTTTCCACTCGGCACCGACCGGCTCGGCCGAGACATGCTGGCCGGGCTTGTACACGGCGCGCGGGCGTCGCTGTTCGTCGGGCTGGTCGCCGCCGGCGGGGCAATCCTCATCGGCATCCTGGTCGGTGCCGTTGCCGGATATTTCGGCGGCTGGACCGACGAGGCGCTGATGCGGCTGACCGAAACCTTCCAGACCGTTCCCGGCTTCATCCTGGCCCTCGCTCTGATCGCGGTGATGGGCCCCGGCGTGGTCTCGGTCGCGATCGCCATAGCGCTGGTTTCCTGGACCGGGCCTGCCCGCATCACCCGCGCCGAGTTCCTGAGCCTGAAGCAACGCGAATTCGTCGCGGCCTCTCGCGTGCTCGGCAACGGCCACGGCTACATCATCTTCCGCGAGATCCTGCCGAATGCGCTGGCGCCGATCATCGTGCTCGGCAGCGTCATCGTCGCCGCGGCGATCCTGATCGAGTCGGCGCTGTCCTATCTCGGATTGAGCGACCCGAATGTGGCGACCTGGGGCCAGATGATCGCCAATGGCCGCGCCGTCTTCCGCAGCGCCTGGTATGTGTCCGCCATCCCGGGATTCGCGATTTTGCTGACGGTCCTCGCCGTCAGCCTGGTCGGCGAAGGCCTCACCGACGCCGCAAATCCGCGCACGGGACGGCGGTAGGATTGACCGGCTAGACCACGACACCTACATGACCTATGCTTTGGCATATGCTGACAGGAGGCCGCTACGCTCCCAGAGCGACACGTAAAGTTGTTCAAGAACGGGCGTAATCAGGCCGTTCGCATCCCCCGGGAGTTCGAGCTGCCGGGTGAGGATGCCATTATGCGCAAGGAAGGCGATCGGCTGATCATCGAGCCTGCGCCGCGCAAGTCGCTGCTCGCGTGGCTCGCTACGCTCGAGCCGCTCGATGAAGAGTTCCCGGAGATCGAGGATCTACCTCCTGATCCCGTCGAGATCTGATGCGGTATCTGCTCGACACGAACATAGTCTCGGACCTCGTCCGGCGGCCCCAAGGCACTGTCGCCGCTCGGATCGCCGAGGTAGGCGAAGGTGAGATATGCACGAGCATCATCGTCGCTTCCGAACTTCGCTACGGAAGCATGAAGAGAGACCTAAGTGAGCTCAGCGAGCGCGTGGAGGCGGCCTTAAAGAGGTTTGACGTCCTGGATTACAAGCCACCCGCGGATGCGGCCTACGGTCGGATACGCGCGCGACTCGAACGGAGTCGAATGATGATAGGCGCCAATGATCTGTTCATCGCGGCCCACGCTCTCGCGCTCGGACTCACGCTTGTCACGGACAATGATCGCGAGTTCGCGCGTGTGGACGGACTTCCGCTCGTGAACTGGCTGCGGCCGGAGTAAGGTTCGCGCCGGCCGATCCATGGAGCGCCGAGATATCCACATGGTGCCGGTCTAGCCTTCGCTCGCCGCGGTTGCGTTCTCTTTATGTTCTTGCTATGGGATCGTCTATGTCCGGCCAGCTTCGTATCCGCGGCGCGCGCGAGCATAATCTTAAGAACATCGACGTCGATCTGCCGCGGAACGAGCTGGTGGTGATCACCGGGCTGTCCGGCTCGGGCAAGTCCTCGCTCGCCTTCGATACGATCTATGCCGAAGGTCAGCGCCGTTACGTCGAGAGCCTGTCGGCCTATGCCCGCCAGTTCCTGGAGCTGATGGGCAAGCCCGATGTCGACCTGATCGAGGGACTCTCGCCGGCGATCTCGATCGAGCAGAAGACCACCTCGAAGAACCCGCGCTCGACCGTCGGCACGGTCACCGAGATCCACGACTATCTCCGCCTGCTCTACGCCCGCATCGGCATCCCCTATTCGCCGGCGACCGGGCTTCCGATCGAAAGCCAGACCGTGACCCAGATGGTCGACCGGGTCATGGCGATGAAGGAAGGCACCCGCCTCTATCTGCTCGCGCCCATTGTCCGCGGCCGCAAGGGCGAATACCGCAAGGAGCTGCAGGAGCTGCTGAAGAAAGGCTTCCAGCGGATCAAGGTCGACGGCAAGCTCTACGAGATCGGCCAGGTCCCGGCGCTCAACAAGAAGCTCAAGCATGACATCGAGGTGGTAATCGACCGCATCGTCGTACGCCCCGATCTCGGCAACCGGCTCGCGGATTCGATGGAAACCGCGGTCACGCTCGGCGAAGGCCTGGTCTTCGCCGAGAATGCGGATACCGGCGAGCGCACGATCTTCTCCTCGAAATTCGCCTGCCCGGTCTCCGGCTTCACCATCGACGAGATCGAGCCGCGCCTCTTCTCCTTCAACAACCCCTTCGGCGCGTGCCCGGCCTGCGACGGGCTCGGCACCAAGATGTATTTCGACCCCGAGCTGGTGATTCCCGACGACCGCCGGTCGCTGCGCGAAGGTGCGGTGGCGCCCTGGGCCAACTCCTCGTCGAAATACTACGACCAGACCCTCGACAGCCTCGCCAAGCACTTCAGGGTGTCGACAGGCACGCCGTGGAAGCAGCTACCGGAAAAGGCGAAGAAGGCGATCCTTAACGGCACCGGCGAGGATCCGGTGTCGATGACCTTCAACGACGGGCTGCGCAGCTACACCACGACCAAGCCCTTCGAGGGGATCATCCCCAACATGGAACGGCGCTGGAAGGAGACCGACAGCTCCTGGGTGCGGGAAGAGCTCGAGCGCTACCAGGCCTCGGCCAAATGCGAAGCCTGCGACGGCAACCGCCTCAAGCCCGAGGCGCTGGCGGTCAAGGTCGGGGCCAAGCATATCGGCGAGACCGCGCTGATGTCGATCTCGGAAGCCGCCGCCTGGTTCACCGACCTGCCGAAGAAGCTCAAGCCGAAGGACCAGGAGATCGCTGCCCGCATCCTCAAGGAGATCAACGAGCGCCTCGGCTTCCTCGTCAATGTCGGCCTTGACTATCTGACGCTCGGCCGCGCCTCGGCGACTTTGTCCGGCGGCGAGAGCCAGCGAATACGGCTTGCATCGCAGATCGGCTCCGGCCTGACCGGCGTGCTCTATGTGCTCGACGAGCCGTCGATCGGGCTGCATCAGCGCGACAATGCGCGACTGCTTGAGACGCTCAAGCGCCTGCGCGACCTCGGCAACACCGTCATCGTCGTCGAGCATGACGAGGATGCGATCCGCTCAGCCGACTACCTCGTCGACATGGGCCCCGGCGCCGGCATCCATGGCGGCAAGGTCGTCGCCATCGGCAAGCCCGCGGAGGTCATGCGCAACCCGGAGAGCCTGACCGGCCAGTACCTGATCGGCATGCAACAGATCGCCGTGCCCGCACGCCGTCGCCAGGGTCGCGAGGGCCAATCGATCAAGGTGATCGGCGCGCGCGCCAACAACCTCAAGAACATCGATGTCGAGATCCCGCTCGGCACTTTCACCTGCATCACCGGCGTCTCCGGCGGCGGCAAGTCGACGCTGGTGATCGAGACGCTCTACAAGGCGCTCGCCCGCCGCCTCAACGGCGCGCGCGAGCCGGCAGCCGAGCACGACACGGTCGAGGGCGTCGAGCATATCGACAAGATCGTCGACATCGATCAGTCGCCGATCGGCCGCACGCCGCGCTCGAACCCGGCGACATACACCGGCGCCTTCACCCCGATCCGCGACTGGTTCGCCGGACTGCCGGAATCGACCGCCCGCGGCTACGCGCCCGGCCGCTTCTCCTTCAACGTCAAGGGCGGGCGCTGCGAGGCCTGCCAGGGCGACGGCGTCATCAAGATCGAGATGCACTTTCTGCCCGACGTCTACGTGCAATGCGATGCCTGCAAGGGCAAGCGCTACAACCGCGAGACGCTCGAGGTGAAGTTCAAGGACAAATCCATTGCCGATGTCCTCGACATGACGGTCGAGGAAGGGGCGGAGTTCTTCCGCGCCGTGCCCTCGATCCGCGAGAAGATGGAAACACTCGAACGCGTCGGCCTCGGCTACATCCATGTCGGCCAGCCGGCGACGACGCTCTCCGGCGGCGAGGCGCAGCGCGTCAAGCTCGCCAAGGAGCTGTCGCGCCGCGCCACCGGCCGCACGCTCTACATCCTGGACGAGCCGACCACCGGGCTGCATTTCGAGGACGTCCGCAAGCTCCTTGAGGTGCTGCACACGCTGGTCGACCAGGGCAACACCGTGCTGGTGATCGAGCACAATCTGGAGGTCGTCAAGACCGCCGACTGGATCATCGACTTGGGCCCCGAGGGCGGCGACGGCGGCGGCGAGATGGTCGCCGCCGGCACGCCCGAGGAGGTGGCCAAGATCGCGCGCAGCTACACCGGCCAATACCTCGCGCCCTACGTCATTCCCGCCAAGCGCAAGGCGGCCAGGCGCGCCTGATTGACCGCCGCGTCCTTGCGGCGGAGAGTCGGGCCATGGTCAAGGATCCGCGGCGTGGCCTGACGCGCCGGCAGCTCGTGCATTTCGCCGGCGGGCTCGGCGGCGTCGCCGGCGCCTATGCGACGCTTTCGGCGCTCGGCCTGATCGAGACGCCGGCCCAGGCGGCGACGGTCGATCTGGCGCCGGGCTCCGGCAAGGGCACGCGCGTCGCCATCATCGGCGCGGGCATCGCCGGCCTCGTCGCCGCCTATGAGCTCGACAAGGCGGGCTACGAGGTGCGCGTGCTCGAGGCGCGCGAGCGGCCGGGCGGACGCTGCTGGACGATCCGCGGCGGCGACCGCGTCGAGGAGAACGATTTCGGCCAGCGCTGCGGCTTCGACGCCGATCCCTCGCTCTACTTCAATCCGGGACCGGCGCGGATCTCGCACCAGCATCGCACGCTGCTCGGATACTGCCGCGCGCTCGGCGTTCCACTGCAGGTCATGGTCAATGAGAACCGCGCCGCCTTCGTCCAGCATGACCGCGCCTTCGGCGGCAAGCGCCTCACCTTCCGACAGGCCGTCTCCGACAGCCGCGGCGCCGTCGCCGAGCTTCTCGCCAAATCGATCCAGAAAGGCGCGCTCGACCAGGAGCTGGACGGCCGCGATCGCGAGCGCCTGATCACCTTCCTGCGCGGCTTCGGCGATCTCGACCGCGATCGCCTCTATCGCGGCTCGCCCAACGCCGGCTACACGGATGCGCCCGGTACCGACGGCTGGGGAGAGGCGCTGGCGCCGCTACCGCTCAAGGACCTTCTCGGCGCGCAGTTCACCTACTTCACGCTGCCCTTCTTCGAGAGCCTGCACCAGGCGGCGCCGATGCTGGAACCCGTCGGCGGCATGGACCGCATCGCCACCGCCTTCGCCGAGCGCCTGCGCGGCCGCATCGAGTACCGCGCGGTTGTCAACCAGCTCCGCCGTACCGGGAAGGGTGCGACGCTGGTCGTCACCGACCTCGCGCGCCGGACCGAGCGGCCGGTCGAGGCCGACTTCGTGCTGGTTACCGCGCCGCTCAAGGTGCTGGAGTCGATCGACTCGGACTTCTCGGAGGCGCATCGCCGCGCCATCCACGCTCCGGCCTACGTCAAGGCGGCGAAGATCGCCTTCCAGGCCAGGCGCCGCTTCTGGGAGGAGGATGACGGCATCTATGGCGGCATCTCCTGGACCAACCGCGACATCACGCAGGTCTGGTACCCCTCGCACGACTTCCATGTGCAGCGCGGGGTGATCGTCGGCGGCTATATCTGGACCAACCGCATCGGCGAGGCCTTCGGCGCGCTGCCGCCCGACCTCCGCGCCGAGGCGGCGATCCGCTCGGGCGAGCTCCTGCATCCCGGATATGGCCAGGAGGTCGAGCATCCGGTCTCGGTCGCCTGGGCGAAGGTGCCATGGAGCGAGGGCGCCTGGGCGGAATGGGCACCGAGCCAGCGGAACGACGAGTACAAGACGCTGCAGGAGCCGGACGGGCCCTTCCACTTCGCCGGCGAGCACTTGAGCTACCTGCCGGGATGGCAGGAGGGCGCGGCGGTCTCTGCCGTCCGCGCCGTCCGCCAGATCGCCGAGCGCGCGAGGTCGCGCTAGCGCTTGCCGACCTCGTCCGGCCCGGAGAACTTGGTCCGGAAGAAGGGCGCCTCCTTCATCACTTTGTTCTCCATGTTGACGAAGTACTGGGATGAGACCTTGATCCAGGCCTGCCAGGCCGGGTCGGCCTGCATCTTTGCCCGCCGCTCGTCGCGCTCGGCCAGGCTCTCATAGGCCCAGATATGGACGATCTGATTCAAGGGCCCGATCTCGGTGAAGTAGTATCCCGCCAGCCGCCCGAGATGCTTGATCTGCACCTTGAGCCCCATTTCCTCGTACTTGGCGAGGTATTCGGGAAGCCCGCCGGGCTTCAGGGTGTAGGTGCGGTGATCGACGATCATCGAAGTCTCCCTCAGAGCGGATTGACGGAATGGCCGCCGTCGACGACGAGGACGGCGCCGGTCATGTAGCGCGATGCATCGGACGCGAGCAACAGCAGCGGTCCATCGAGGTCCTCCGGCCTGCCGAGGCGACGCTGCGGGATGCGCTTGATCAGCTCCTCGCCGGCCTTGCTGGCGAAGAACTCGGCGTTGAGCTCGGTCTCGATATAGCCGGGTGCCAGCGCGTTCACCCGCACATTGCTGCGCGCAAGCTCGATCGCGAGATTTCTCGTCAGATGGATCAGCCCGGCCTTGGACGCGGCATAGGCCGAGATATGGCCGCCGGTGCGGAGACCGGCGATCGAGGCGATGTTGATGATGCTGCCGCCACCCTGCTCCGCCATGCGCCGGGCGGCGGTTCGCGCGACCAGGAAGACGCCGCGGAGGTTTGTGGCGATCTGCGCGTCCCACTCGTCGATCGACATTTCGAGAGCGGGCTTGGCGATGACGATGCCGGCATTGTTGACCAGGATGTCGAGGCCGCCGAGCGCATCGGCCGATTGCCCGACCGCCTGCGTGACGCTGGCTTCGTCGGTGACGTCGAGCTCGACCAGCAATGCCTCGCCGCCGGATGCGCGGATCTCCTCGGCCAGCGTCACCAGCCGGTCCATCCGTCGCGCGCCGATCGCGACCTTGACGCCGCGCGACGCCAGCAGCCTTGCGAAGTGGCGGCCGAGGCCGGAGGACGCTCCGGTGACCAGCGCGGTGTGGCCGGCAAGCGAGTCCGTCATGTTTCCTGCCTTTCGCCGAGCCCCTTTGCCTGCTCGCGTAGCTGGAACTTCTGGATCTTGCCGGTCGAGGTCTTCGGCAGCGCGCCGAACACCACGGTGCGCGGCACCTTGTAGCGCGCCATGCGCTCTCGGCAGAAGGCGAGGATCTCGCCCTCGCTCGTCGGCGCCGCGCCGGGCTTCAGCGTGATGAAGGCGCAGGGGCTCTCGCCCCATTTCGCATCCGGTCGCGCCACCACCGCCGCCTCCATCACCTGCGGGTGGCGGTAGAGCACCTCCTCGACCTCGAGCGAGGAGATGTTCTCGCCTCCCGAGATGATGATGTCCTTGGCGCGATCCTTGATTTCGACATATCCGTCGGGATGCTTCACGCCGAGGTCGCCGGTGTGGAACCAGCCGCCGCGGAAGGCCTCGTCGCTGGCGGCGCGGTTCTTGAGATAGCCCTTCATCACCGTATTTCCGCGAAGCATGAGCTCGCCGATGGTCGTGCCGTCGGCCGGCACCGGCGCCATCGTCGCCGGATCGACGACATCCTGCGCCGCCATGGTCAACAGGTTGACGCCCTGGCGTGCCATCATCGCCGCCTGAGCGTCGGCATCCAGCGCATCCCAGTCTTCCTGCCAGGCGCAGAGCGTCGAGGGACCGTAGACCTCGGTCAATCCGTAGAGATGGGTGACGCGAAAGCCCATCCGAGACGTCGCTGCGATCACCGCCGAGGGCGGCGCGGCGCCACCGGTCGCGACCTCGACGACATGGTCGAAACGGCGCTTCACCGCCTCGGGCGCGTGGATCAGCATGGTTAGCACGATCGGTGCGCCGCAGAGGTGAGAAACGCGATGCTCGGCGATCGCCGGAAAGATCAAGGCGGGGTCGACGCGCCTGAGGCAAACATGCGTGCCGCCGACCGCGGCAACCGCCCAGGTGTAGCACCAGCCATTACAGTGGAACATCGGCAGGGTCCAAAGATAGACGGTCTCCGACCCCAGGCCGAAGGTGATGGCGTTGCCTATGGCGTTGAGGAACGCGCCGCGGTGATGGACGACGACGCCCTTGGGGTTGCCGGTGGTGCCCGAGGTGTAGTTGAGGCCGATCGCCTGCCACTCGTCCTTGGGCCAGCGCCAGACGAAATCCGCGTCGCCCGAGGCAAGGAACGCTTCGTAGGTCATCTCGCCTATGCCGCCGCTTGGCGGTCCCAGCGGATCGGCGATGTCGATCACCAGCGGCTTCGGGTCGAGGCCCTGCAGCGCGCCCCGCGCCGCCTCGGCGCAGTCGCGGTCGACCAGAAAGGCCTTGGCGCCCGAGTGCCGGAGGATGAAGCCGACCGTCGCGGCGTCGAGCCGCGCGTTGATCGCATTGAGCACGGCACCGGCCATCGGCACGCCGTAATGCGCCTCCAGCAGGGCCGGGATGTTCGGTGCCAGCACCGAAACCGTGTCGCCGGGGCCGATGCCCAGCCGGCTGAGCGCGCTCGCCAGCCGGCGGCAACGCCGCCCGAATTCGCGGTAGCTTGTCCGCGCCGAGCCATGGATGACAGCGACCTTGTCCGGCCAGACCGCCGCCGCCCGGTCGAGGAAGCTCAAAGGCGTCAGCGCCATGTGGTTGGCGGCAACCCGGCCCAGGCCCTGGTCGTAGATCGAGGTCACCACCGCATGCTTGGCGAGGTCTCGGCGGCGGTCAAGCGATGGTACGAGACGGCGGCAGGTTGGGACGCTAGGCTTGGCCCATGCGCTTCGACATCTTCTCCGACATCGTCTGTCCTTGGTGCTACATCGGCAAGCGCCGCTTCGCCCGTGCGCTCGGGCAGCGCCCTGACATCGCGGCCGAGGTCGCCTGGCGGGCTTTCCAGCTCAATCCGGACCTGCCGCGCGACGGCATGGACCGCGCCGAATACGTCGCCATGAAGTTCGGCGGCGGACGACGCGCCGAGGAGATCTATCAGCGAGTGGCCGAGGCAGGCGTCGCCGAGGGCATCGACTTCCGCTTCGACCGGATCAAGCGGACGCCGAACACGACCGAGGCCCATCGCCTCATGCTCTACGCTGCCGGCGGCGGCGCCCAGGACCGCATGCTCGATCGGCTGTTCGTCGGCTACTTCAGCGAAGGCGCCGACATCGGCGACCAGGATACCTTGGCCTCGCTGGCCGGCGAGGCCGGGCTGGAGATAGAGCCGGCGCGGCGGTTCCTCGCCGGAGAGCAGGGGCGCGACCTGGTCATGCAGGATCTGTCGCTCGCCTACCGGATGGGAATCTCCGGCGTGCCGTGCTTCATCCTCGACGGCAAGTACGCGCTACCCGGTGCGCACGAGCCGGAGGCGTTCCAGCCGATGTTCGACCTGGCGCTCCAGGAATCGCCGCAGCCCGCGGCCTGAGCCCCGCATCTCGACTCTATCTGTCGCGCCTGCGATTACATGTCGCAAGGACAGGGCGGTTGAAGCGAATCAGGCTCAACCGTATGATCCCGACCACGATGAGAAGCGCCATTGGCCAAGTTTGACGTATTTCGTCGGCGCGGATTCGACATTTTCGAGGCCGACGACCGCTCGGCGCTAGAGGCCCTGCGACAAGACATTTTCGCCCAGGCGCGAACCATCCTCGGCGCCGACGGCAACGATGCCGAGGCATTCTTCAACAAGTTTCATGAGCGTGGCGTTCGCGGAGGCGAGCTCAACGCCTTCCGCACGAAGCTCGTCTCGGACTGCACGGCAGTGCTTAAGGTCAATCGCCTCGTCTTCAAGGCATTCGAGAACACCTTGAGCCAGATGGTCGGGGCCGATGTCGCTGCGCAGAAAGTCGTCAACATCGTCGTGCAGCAGCCCGGCGATGTGGATCAGGTCATGACGCATCGCGACGCGCCGGCCAATTCGCATTTCGAGGTCGTCACCTGGCTGCCGCTGGTCGATGTATACGGCACCAAGAGCATGTTCATCTCGGATCTTGAGACCTCGGCGACGGCGATCGCATCGCTGAAGAATGGCGGTAGTTACGAAGCCTACTGCCAGATGGTCGAGGCGACGGCAGTAGAGCTACAGGTTCCGTTCGGCAGCGCCTGCCTGTTCGCGGCCGGTATCGCGCATGGCGCCAGGGTCAATGTCACGAAAGAGACGCGCTGGGCGCTGAACATCCGCTACAAGAACCTGTTCTCGCCGTATGGCGACAAGGGACTGCTGGAGTTTTTCGACATCCTGCGGACCTCGCCGCTTTCGGACGTCGCCTTCGAGCTGGAGAAACGTGAGTACCCCTAAGAGATTCTACTCCTGCCTCGACGTTGCCTCGATCCGCGAGATCCCGCAGCCGCTGCAGCATCTCGCCAACAGCGCAATGGCCCAGCAGCTCGGCGGCCAGATCGTCTTCTACCTGACCGAAGACGGCTACACGGCGGCGACGCACGAGGTTATCCTGGCACGGCTCAAGGCGTCGTCGCGGATCGACGGCATCATCGTCCTCCGCCTGCTGCAGTTCGGGCGCGGCGGGCACATCCAGGTCAGCGTGATGCGCGACCTCATCGAGAGCGGCTACGAGCTGCACTTCGCCCGCGAGCGCCTCTCAATCCGGACGCTCGAGCAGGTGGACGATGCCTGCCGTAAGCTTTCCATCCATGCCTGGACCGAAGCGCGCGGAAGGATGCGCCTCGGCCCGTACAAGGCGGCGGACGGCCTTTAGCCCTCGGGAAAGTACCAGGAGCGATAGCGCCGGAGGTGGGAGAGCGCCATCGGCTGGCGCACGCGCGCCGAGCTGCCGGCCTGGGTGTGCGGAATGCTGCCGAAAAGGGCGAAGTAGCGCTCGAGCAGCTCCTGGTCGGCCGGGTCCTTGCCCCAACGGCCCTCGATCATGTCGATCATTTCTTTGGTCGCCTCAAGTATCTCCTCGGGCGAATTATCGACATACGCATAGTCGTTGCGCGCCAGGCCGCCATCGGTGAAGACCTCGGCGACCGGATCGGCAGCGTCGCGGAAGTGCCCGAGGTACTCGTCGATCGGCACAGGCTCGCCCGTCGTTCTTCGCACCAGCCGTTTCGGCACATGGAGCGCCTGCTTTCCGGGGGGGCAATGTCCGATGAAGACGCTGTTCACGAACAGGCAGGGTCGATCGAACAGCTTGCCGCAATCGGTGATGCCGGCCGGCGTCCCCATCACGAAGCGGCAGTGGGCGACCAGGAATATGTCCATGAAGTCTTCGCGCGCCGTCATCGCATAGTCGATGACCTTCGGGTGCACCATGTCCAGCGGCTACTCTACGCCGGCACCGATCCGCACCACCGTGCCGCCTCGATCGACGATGTGCTGCATCGCCAGCCGGTAGCTGTTGATGTCGGCATTGCGAAACGGGGTGTAGGTATCGGTCAAGCCGGAGAAGAGCCGCTTCGACCAGCCGAGGTCGCGGGCGAAGGCGCAAACGAACCAGTCCCTGTCCGGATCGATGCTGAGGCGGCGAAGCCCGGCACGTCCCCGTTCCATCTCTTCCGAGGTGAACGAGAGGACGGCATGACTCGCAGGATGCGCGTAGTTCTCGTACAGGTCCGCCCAGAGTAGACCGACGGTTGCCCGCAACCCGGGCAGCAACGCTTCCAGCATCGAATAGTAGAGATGATCGTCGACGAGGAGAGGAAGCTGCCGGCGCCACATTGTGATGAGCGTGTGGTTGGCCGGTCGCGTTCCGGACAGGAAGACAACCAGCAGGTCGTCTGGAATCTGACCGAGCTGCACACGCCGCATGAACATATCCGGTTCGGTCGCGATCATCATCGAAGGATGAAATAGGAACTGGAACTTGACCCGCCGCTTGCCCAGTCGTGCAAGGACCCGGTCCAGATCCTGGCGGCCGCGCCTGTCCTTCGGCATCAGCGATGAGGCCAGGCCGAAAAGCGCTACCGCCTCGATGTCTCGACCCGAGCGCTCCGCCTCCAGCCCCCGTTGCCGCACCGACTCCGCCCGGTGCGGACCGATGTCGAGATCGGAAAAGTCCAGCTCGATGTCAGCGCCGTAGCACATCGTGTAGGTCTTGACGAAACTCACCTCGCGGAAACAGGCGCGCGCCTCCTCGATCCGGCGCATGCGCTGCAGCGCCAGCCCCTTGTCGAAGATCAGATCGGGATTGGGGCCCGCGCACGCCAATGCGCGCTCGTAGCAGAGGACCGACCGCGCATCGTCGCCGGACAACCGGGCGATAAGGCCAAGCTGATGCCACGCCGTCGAAAGCGCAGGCCGATCAGCGAGGGCTCCGAAGAGGTCGTAGCTGGCACCCGCCGCATCGCCGACGATGCGGCGCATTCGCCCGCGTTCGCGTCGCGCCGCCGGATCGGCGCCGATGGCGTCGTCGGCCTCCATCCGCTCGACCAAGGCAATTGCGTCGCCAGGGCGATCCTCGTCGAGATAGAGCCCGAATAGATGCGACAGGAACGAGATAGAACGCTCACCGAGGGCGGTCGCGCGCTCGGCTGCCGCTATGGCGGCGGCCAGCTGCCGCACATGCTGCAGCGCATGCGAGAGATCGACGTGGAACTCCGGTCTCGAGTCATCGGCATCGATCGCCTTGGCAATCTGATCGGCCGCAACGTGGTGCCGGCCCTGCTGAAAGGCAATGACGCCGAGAGCGTGAAAGACGACCGCCTTGAGACCGGGGTCATCGGCCGCGATCCGGCGGTAGATTGCCTCTGCCGCTGCCAGCCGTCCCGTCTGGTGGTACGTCCTGGCTACCTGCAGCAGCTTCGATTGAGTCAACGGCCCGTCCTGACCAGCGCTACCCGGAGTTCACAATCCGCGATTCGCGCCGGTCAGGTCAATGCCGCCGCCCTCGATCTAGGTTCCTACCTTGGCGAGCACATCGGCCTTGAGGAAGCGCTCGACGAAGAGCATGAAGCCGACCGACGGCACCAGCAGAATCAGCGCAGTGATCGCCGCGATCTGGTAGTTGCCCGCCACGGATGCGGTGAACATGAGCAGCGGCAGCGTCGTCACGTCCGGCACGCCGACGAAGAATGTGCCGGTGAACTCGTCGAGCGACTCAAGGAAGACGAAGATCGCCGAGGCGACGATGCCGGGTGCCGCCAGCGGCAGGGTCACGGTGAAGAAGGTGCGAAGCGGCCCAGCGCCGATATTGCGCGCGGCCAGCTCGAGGTCGCGATCGACCGCGGCGAAGGCTGCGGACGCGATCCAGACGGCGAAGACGAGGCCGTGCACCGCATGGACGAGGACGACGCCGGCGATCGTGCCGTTGAGGCCGAAGGAATAGAAGATGCGGGCGACGTTGATGTAGACGGCGACCGATGGAAAGGCCTGCGGCAGTAGGAAGGCCAGCATGATCAACCCGCGCAGCGGCAGGCTGAGCCGTGCGAGGGCGTAGCCCGCCGGTACGGCAAGAGCAAGGCTGACGACGACCGTCAGCAGCGCGATCACCACGGAGTTGCCGAGCGACACGATCGCATCCGAGCTCGGCTTGAACACCTGGTGCCAGAATTTCAGGCCGTATACGACCGGCAGCTTGTGCGGGAAGTACCACTGCTCAGCGGCGGCCCAGAGCGCCAGGTTGGCAAGCGGCCCGAAAATCGCAAACGCGATGAGGCCGAGAACGATCGCGCGCGGCAGCCAGGCAAGTCCGGTCACGGCTTGCCGCCCTGCCGGATGCCGCGGCGAAGATAAATCCAGGCGACCGCCCCTGTCATCAGGTAGGAGAGCACGCCGAGCGCGTTGGCGGTGCCGTAGTCGCCATAGGCGTTGATGCGGAAGGCCATGTCGACGGTCATCATCGTCGGCGACTCGCCGGAGATCATGATCGGCACGCTCAAGACCGACATCATGGTAACGAAGGAGAGGATCAGCGCCACGACCAGCGTCGGCAGCACCTGTGGCGTCACGATCTCGATCAGGATGCGGAGCCGGCCGGCGCCGAGGTTGCGCGCCGCCTCGATGGTCGAGCGGTCGAGCGAGGCCATGGCGCCGGCGACCAGCAGCGCCACGAACGGCGTCTGCTTCCAGACGAAGGTGATGACGATGCCGCGCCAGTCGAGGAGGCTCGTGGTCTGGATCGGCTCGAGGATGCCGAGCGAGACCAGCGAATTGTTCATCAGCCCGTTCTTGGCGATGAAGGTGCGCATGCACTGGGCGGCGACGACGAAGGGGATGAACAGCGGCCAGCGATAGAGCCATTTCAGGATGGCGACTGCGCGCGGGTTCTCGCCGAGCGTCAGGTAGCCGCCGATGGCGATGGCCAGCAGGCCGCAGAGCAGCGTCGAGGCGCCGACGATGACCAGCGTGAACCCGATATCGACCGAGTAGAGCTCGAAGGCGCGATAGAAGTTGCCGAGGGTGAGGATGCCTTCCTTCGTCGTGAAGGCGGTCGCGACCGAGAATCCCAGCGGATAGACGAAGAGCGCGCCGACGGCGAGAAGCGCCGGCGCGACCAGGAGAAGGCCGATGAGGCGGGAACTTGCCACTCAGCCCCCCACCCTACCCTCCCCCACGGAGGGGGGAGGGTTACGAAACGTCTCGCGCCCCCTCCCCCCTTGCGGGGGAGGGTTGGGGTGGGGGGTAGCCACCACTCCGACTTAGAGGAGACGGCTCAGTTCACGACCTTCTTTTCATAGGCCTCGAGGATGTCGTCGAAGTACTGCTTGATCGGGAAGGACTTGCCCTTCGAGGCCAGCTCCTGCGGCGTCACGTCGACGAACAGCTTGTTCCAGGTGGCGTCGTCAAGCTGGCTCTTGACGTGTTGTGCGTCGATGCCCGGATACCAGTTGAACTTCCTGACGATGCCGTCGGCCTGCACCGCCGGGCTGGTCGCGATCTCGATGAACTTCTTCGCTGCCTCCATGTTCGCGGCCTTGGCCGGGATCACATAGTACATCGGCTGGCCGGGCATGCCGGGGCCGACCAGGCTCAGCTTCATCGTCGGCGGCAGCTTCCCATCGGCCATCCAGGTGTAGAACATATCGACCCAGACCGGGCCCATGGCGATCTCGCCGCGGTTCAGCATGTCGAGAGTGCCGGCGTTGCCGGGCGTGATCGTCGCGGTCTTGTTGAACTCCTTGAGCTTGGCGAGCGCCGGGTCCCAGCTCGCCTTCTCGTTCGCATCGTAGGGACCGTTCGCCAGCTTGTTCGCGTCCTTGGCATTGGCATAGACCCAGCCGACGACGAAGCTGACGCCGGACATGCCGCCCTTGATGCCGTTGTAGCCGAACTGCTTCGGGTTGGCCTTCGACCATGCCTCGATATCGGCATAGGTCTTGGGTGGGTTCTTCACCAGCGCCGGGTTGTAGGCGATCGCCGTCTGGCTGTTGAACATCGGGATGACGTAGCCCTCGACCTTGGCGCCGAGCGCCATCTTCGAGTTGTCGGAGGTCACCATCTTCCCGGAGGCGATGTCCTTGGTATAGGGCGCGAGGAGGCCTGCCTGCACGAGGTCGCCCGCCATCTTCTGATGGATCACGGCGACATCGACGTCCCAGCTCGCCCTGTCCTTCTGCGCGATGATCTTCTCGGCGATCTTCTGCGAGCCGGCATCGCCGGGGCCGGTGCCGACCGAGCTGATCGTCACGTTCGGGTTCGACTTCTGGAAGATCGGGCCGAGATAATCCTTCACATAGTCGACCATGTTCTGGTCGCCGGCGGTGATCACGTTGAGCGTGACCCTCTGCGCGTTCGCCCCGGCCGGGGCGAGAGCGAGGGCCAAGGCCGCGGCCGTCGCAAGCTTTAAGATTGGTTTCATCACGGTCCTCCTTCAGTGAACGGGATCTAGGCGCGATCCGCCGGCGAACCGGCGGCGAACAGGTGGAGCGACGACAAAGGAAGGCCGATGCCGACCGGCTCGCCGACAGGAAGCCGGCGCGGATCGTCGACCATGAAGTGCTGCGTGCCGACGGCGACGCCGTAGCGCCAATGCCCTCCGGGATACGAGGCCTGCGCGATGCGGCCGCGCAGGATGAGCTTGCCCGCCTCATCCGCATCGGCGGCGCCGAGAGTCGCCGCCTCGCCACGGAAATGCGCGACGACCTGGCCGTCGGCCGGACCCGAGACGGCGGCGACGGGCACCTGAATCTCGTTGGAGAGCTCCCCGGCGCCGAGCACGAGGCCGCTGCCGTCGCGCCTCGCCGCCAGGCGCACGACGTTGCCCGCCCCCATGAAGGAAGCGACGAAGGCGGAGGCCGGACGGTTGTAGACCTCCTCGGGCGAACCCACCTGGGCGATCTCTCCGGCATCGAGGATGACGATGCGGTCGGCCATGACCATCGCCTCCTCGCGATCATGCGTCACATGGATCGCGGTGATGCCGAGCTTGTTCTGCAGCGCCTTGATCTCGTGGCGGACATCCTCGCGGATGCGAGCGTCCAAGTTCGACAGCGGCTCGTCGAGCAGCAGGATGCGCGGATCGATCGCCAGCGCGCGGCCGAGCGCGACGCGCTGGCGCTGGCCGCCGGAGAGCTGCGTCACCATCCGCTCGCCGAGGCCGTCGAGCTTGAGCATCGCCAGCATCTGGCCGACACGCTCGGCGATCCGCGCCTTGCCCCATCCGCGCAGCTTGAGGCCGTAGCCGATGTTCCCGGCCGCGGTCATGTGCGGCCACAGCGCGTAGGACTGGAAGACCATCGCCATGTCGCGCTTGTCCGGCGGCAGGCCGGAGATGTCGCGGCCGTCGACCGAGATGCGGCCCGCCGCGATGGGAACGAAGCCCGAAACCGCGCGCAGCAAGGTGGTCTTGCCGCAGCCGGAGGAGCCGAGCAGCGCCACGAACTCGCCCGGCCGGACAGCGAGCGAGACGCCCTTCAGCACCCGGGTCGCGCCATAGGCGGCCTCGACCCGGTCGATCTCCAGCGCGGCGCCGGCCATGCCGACTTTCCTTCCCTGCTCGCCCGCTCTTTGCGGCGGGCTTCGTGTCGGTTTCATGACATGACAGTTTTGTGAAAGTCTGACAGGAGCGCCCCCCGGCGGCAAGGGCGCGGGAGCCTCGGCCGGCAGCGCTCAGCCGGCCAGGAGGTCGATCTCGACGTGGATCTTGCGAACGGCCAGCACCGGCCGCCGCGCGCGACCGTCCTCGCGGTTGAGCCGGATGAGGCCGACGGCGGCCATCTTGTTGAGGGTGCGGAGCACGTTCTGTCCCGTCCGCCCGGTCATGGCGGCGAGCGCCGTCACCGATTGCGGCTTACGCTCGGCGATCGTGCGCAGCAGGATGCGGTTCTTCGGCGACAGCAGCTTGGCGCCGGCTTCGAGGGAACGGAAGCGCACGCCGGGCACGCATCGCCCCGGCGTACCCATGCTCTCCGACCAGACCTTGGGCTCGGTCGGATCGCAGGGAGATTCGATGCCGTCGAGCAACCGGCTGCCCGTCTGCACCGTCTTAGGAATACGTGATGCGGTCAACGACATGCACACTGATATAGGTGCGTGCACGGCAAGTAAAAGATGGACGTCGCCGTTCGTCGCAGCTGCGACAATTCCGGGCTTCACGCTGCGATCTTGGCGAGGTCGCCCATCAGGCGGCGCATGCCCTGGATGCGGGTTTTCTCGTCCTCCCAGCCGCGCTGGAAGACGATCTTCTGGTCGGGGCGGACCCGGGCGGTGCCGACCTGGCGGGTGATGAAGTCGATCAGCTTGTCGGGCTTGACGAAGGTATTGTGGCGGAGCGTGACGACGGCGCCCTTAGGCCCGGCCTCGACCTTCTCGACGCCGGCCTGGCGGCAGAGGCGCTTGATCGCGATGATCTCGAGCAGGTTCGAGACCTCGTCCGGCAGCTTGCCGAAGCGGTCGACCAGCTCCGCGGCGAAGGCATCGATCTCCTGCTGGTCGACCAGCAGCGAGAGCCTGCGGTAGAGGCCGAGCCGCACGGAGAGGTCGGCGACATAGCTCTCGGGGATCAGCACCGGCGTGCCGATCGAGATCTGCGGCGTCCACTGCTCCTGGACCTCGCCGCCGCCGCCGCGGGCATTGGCGACCGCTTCCTCGAGCAGCTGCTGGTAGAGCTCGATGCCGACCTCCCGGATGTGGCCCGACTGCTCCTCGCCGAGCAGGTTGCCGGCACCGCGGATGTCGAGATCGTGCGAGGCGAGCGCGAAGCCGGCGCCCAGCGTGTCGAGGGTCTGCATGACCTCGAGCCGGCGCTGCGCCGTCGCCGTCAGCCTCTTGTTGGGCGGCAGCGTCATGTAGGCATAGGCCCGGATCTTCGAGCGCCCGACGCGGCCGCGCAGCTGATAGAGCTGGGCCAGGCCGAACATGTCGGCGCGATGGATGATCAGCGTGTTGGCAGACGGGATGTCGAGGCCGGACTCGACGATGTTAGTCGAGAGCAGCACGTCGAACTCGCGGTCGACGAAGCGGGTCATCACCGATTCGAGCGCCGTCGGCGACAGCTTGCCATGCGCCTGTCCGACCTTGATCTCGGGCACCAGCTTGGCCAGCCGCTCAGCCACCGCCGGCAGATCCTCGATGCGCGGGCAGACATAGAAGGTCTGGCCGCCGCGATAGTGCTCGCGAAGGATCGCCTCGCGGATGATGACGGGATCGTAGGGCAGCACGAAGGTGCGGACGGCAAGCCGATCGACCGGCGGCGTCGCGATCACGCTCATCTCGCGCACGCCCGAGAGCGCCATCTGGAGAGTGCGCGGGATCGGCGTCGCCGTCAGCGTCAGCACATGGACGTCGGCCCGCAGTTCCTTCAGGCGCTCCTTCTGGCCAACGCCGAAATGCTGCTCCTCATCGACGATCAGGAGGCCGAGATTGGCGAACTTGATCGACTTCGCCAGCAGGGCGTGGGTGCCGATGACAAGCTCTAGGGTGCCGTCAGCGAGCCGCTTCTTGGTCTCGGCGGCGTCCTTGGCGCTGACCAGGCGCGAGAGCTGGCCGATGCGGACCGGCAAGCCAGAGAAGCGCTGGGTGAAGGTCTGCACATGCTGGCGGCAGAGCAAGGTCGTCGGCACCACGACCGCGACCTGCATGCCCGACATCAGGCCCAAGAAGGCGGCACGCAACGCCACCTCGGTCTTGCCGAAGCCGACATCGCCGCAGATAAGCCGGTCCATCGGCTTGCCGGAGCCGAGATCGTCGACGGTGTCGCCTATGGCGCGGAGCTGGTCGTCGGTCTCGGCATAGGGGAAACGCGCGCAGAACTCCTCGTAGAGCCCTTCGGGCACGTTCACCGTCTCGCCCTTCCGGACCTCGCGCTCGGCTGCGATCTTGATCAGGCGGTCGGCGATGTCGCGGATCTTCTGCTTGACCCGTGCCTTCCGCGCCTGCCAGCCGGCGCCGCCGAGACGGTCGAGCTGCGCGTCGGCGTCCTCGGAGCCGTAACGCGACAGCACCTCGATGTTCTCGACCGGCACGAACAGCTTGTCGTTTCCGGCATAGAGCACGCGCAGGCAGTCGTGCGGCGCCCCCGAAACCTCCAGCGTCACCAAACCGTCGTAGCGGCCGATGCCGTGCTCGACATGGACGACGAGATCGCCCTGGGTCAGCGTCGAAGCTTCCTTGAGGAAATCCTCGCCCTTGCGGCGGCGGCGTTGCGGGCGAGACAGGCGCTCGCCGAGGATGTCGGCCTCGGCGACCAGCGCCACTCCATCGTGGACGAAACCGCGCTCGAGCCCCAGCACGGCCATGCCGACCTGTCCCGGCGCCAGCAGATCGAGCGCGCGCCCATCCGGCACCGGCAGGAGGCTCTTCACCCCGTGCTCGCCGAGCAGATGCGCGAGCCGATCCGCCGATCCCTCGGTATGGGCGGCGATCGTCACCTTCCTGCCCTCGCCGGTGAGCGCGTCCAGGTGCTGGCGGACGGCGTCGTAGAGATTGATCTCCGGCGCGGCGCGGGCGGCGGCGAAGTCGTGGCCGAGGCGGCCGCCGGCATCGCGACCGGGGCCGGCGAAGGGCGAGAAGGCGGCGACTGGGCGCTCCAGCAGGCGGGCCTGCCACTCCTCGGCGCTCGGATAGAGCCTGTCCGGCGGCAGCGGCTTGTAGGGCAGTCCCTCCTCGGCGCTGACCTTGCCCATCGACTGCCTCGCCTCGAAATATTCGGCGATCATCTCGAAGCGCGCGGCGAAGGCCGGGTCGGCCTCGGGGTCGAGCGTCACGCGGGCATCCGGCAGGTAGTCGAGGATCAGCTCGAGCCTCTCGTGAAACAACGGCAGCCAATGCTCCATGCCGGCGTGGTGCCGGCCGGCGCTAACCGCCTCGTAGAGCGGATCGGCGGTATCGGCGCCGAAAGCACCGCGATAGCCCGACCGGAAGCGCTGGATCGATGCCGGGTCCAGCATCGCCTCGCTGACCGGCTGGAACAGCACGGCATCGTGCTTGCCCGTGGTCAGCTGCGTCATCGGATCGAAGCTGCGCAGGCCGTCGATCTCGTCGCCGAAGAAGTCGACACGGAGCGGCTCGACCGATCCTGGCGGGAAGACATCGAGGATGCCGCCGCGAAGCGCGAACTCGCCGGCCTCGCGCACGGTGTCCGATCGCCGGTAGCCGGTGTGGCGCAGGAACTCGACCAGCTCGTTGACATTGGCACGGCTGCCCTTGGCAAGGCGCCGAACCGAAGCCGTGAACACCTGCCGCGTCGGCAGCCGCTGCAGCGCGCCGGCGATCGTGGTGACGACGGCGCGGCCGGTCGCGGGGACCGCCGTGGTCGAGAGCCTTGTCAGCGCATCGATCCGGCGGGCGACGATCTCGGGATTCGGCGAGACGCGGTCATAGGGAAGGCAATCCCAGGCCGGGACCGCGACGACCTCGATCCCGGGCGCGAAGAACGCCAGCGCCTCGCAGAGACGCGCGAGCCGCGCATCGTCGCGGGCGATGTGTAGCACCGGGCGCCCCGGCGCGGCGCGGACGAGGTTCGCGATCAGGCGCGCATCGACGCCCTCCGGCACCCCGCCGACCTCGATGCGGCCGGCAACGCCGAGGTGGCGGTCGAGGTCCATCAGCCCCGGCTTGTCCGGGCGTAACCGTGGATCATGCGAAGCACGTCGGTGTCGTGCTCGGCCGGCGGCTCCTCGCGGCTGAAGACCCAGGCATAAAGGTCCGGATTCTCGGCTCCCAGCAAGGCCTCGTAGCGGTCGAGCTGAGCCGCGCCCAGCTCCGCCAGATGCGCGCGCGCGAACGCCCCCAGCACCAGGTCCAGTTCCTTGGTGCCGGTGTAGGAGCTGCGATAGATCAGGCGTTTCAGGCGCTCGTCGGACATGGGGGTATCCGGGAAAGGGCCAGGGTATAAGCCCTCCGAGGGCCGATGTCAGCGCCCGGAATCGCGATACAGTGGCGGCTTCATGCGCCCCGCTGTCCTCTTTCCGCTCTTCGCCGACGTGACCACATTGCCGGGCATCGGCCCGCGCTTCGGCAAGCTGATCGCCAAGGTTGCCGGGCCGAAGGTGGTGGACCTCCTGTGGCACCGGCCCTTCGGCCTGGTCGACCGCCGCTTCCAGCCGAGCGTCGCCGAGGCGCCGGAGGGGCGGATCTGCACGCTCAAGGTTCGGATCGCCGAGCACGTCCCGTCACCGAACCCGAGGCGGCCCTATCGGGTGCTCGCGCGTGACGAGAGCGGCACTGTCGAGCTCGTCTTCTTCCATGCGAAGGGCGACTGGCTCGCCAAGGCGCTGCCGCTCGGCGAGGTGCGCCTGGTCAGCGGCCGGGTCGAGCGCTTCCAGGGCCGCGTGCAGATGGCGCATCCCGACCGAATCGTCGGCGAGGACCAGGCCGAGGAGCTGCTGCGTCTCGAGCCCGTCTATCCGCTGACGGCGGGCCTACCGGCCGGCACGCTGAGGAAGGCAATCGAGCTAGCTGTCGAGCGCACGCCCGAGCTGCCGGAGTGGATGGACAAGCCGCTCCGCGAGCAACGCCGCTGGCCGAGCTGGCGCGAGGCGATCGGCATGCTGCACGGCCCGGCGGGCCAGGGGGACCTGGAGCCGACCGCTTCGGGGCGCACGCGGCTTGCCTATGACGAGCTGCTGGCGAACCAGCTGGCGCTGGCGCTGATGCGCCAGCACCAGAAGCGTCAGGCCGGGCGCGAGACCAGGGGCACCGGCAAGCTCCGCGCCAGGATCCTGTCGGCGCTTCCCTACGAGCTCACCCGTTCGCAGGTCGAGGCCGATGCCGAGATCGCCGCCGACCTCGCCGGCGACAAGCGCATGCTCCGCCTGCTGCAAGGCGATGTCGGCTCCGGCAAGACCGTCGTCGCCCTGCTGGCGATGATCGCCGCGGTCGAGGCGGGATCGCAGGCCGCGTTGATGGCCCCGACCGAAATCCTGGCACGCCAGCACATGGCGACGATCGAGCCGCTGGCCGAGGCCGCCGGAGTCCCGGTGGCGCTGCTGACCGGGCGCGACAAGGGCAAGAGGCGCGAGGAGATCCTGGCCGGCTTCGCCTCCGGCGCGATTCCGCTCGCCGTCGGCACGCATGCGCTGGTTCAGGATGGCGTCGCCTTCCGCGATCTGGCGCTCGCCGTGGTCGACGAGCAGCACCGCTTCGGCGTCGATCAGAGGGTGGAGCTTGCCGCAAAAGGACGCGCGGTCGACGTGCTGGCGATGACCGCGACGCCGATCCCGCGCACGCTGATGCTGGCTGCCTATGGCGATCTCGACGTCTCGCGCCTGACGGAGAAGCCGGCTGGGCGGAAGCCCGTGGATACGCGGACGGTGCCGCTCGAACGGCTTTCCGAGGTCGTCGACGCGGTCGGGCGCGCGATCGCTGGGGGCGGCCAGGTTTTCTGGGTCTGCCCCCTGATCGAGGATACGAGCGAGGGCGCACCCGACGACACCACTGCCGCCGAGGTGCGGCACGCCGAGCTTGCCGCACGGTTCGGCACCGACCGCGTCGCGCTCGTGCACGGCCGCCTCAAGGCCGCCGACAAGGACAAGGCGATGGCCGCCTTCGCCGACGGCACCGCGAAGCTTCTGGTCGCGACCACGGTGATCGAGGTCGGCGTCGACGTGCCGGCGGCCACCGTGATGGTGATCGAGCATGCGGAGCGCTTCGGCCTGGCCCAGCTGCATCAGCTGCGCGGGCGCATCGGCCGCGGCGACAAGGCGGCGACCTGCCTCCTTCTCTACCAGGCGCCGCTCGGCGAGGCAGCGAAGGCGCGGCTGGCGACGCTGCGCGAGACCGATGACGGGTTCCGCATCGCCGAGGAGGATCTAAGGCTCCGCGGCGCCGGCGAGGTGCTGGGCAAGCGCCAGAGCGGCCTGCCCGAGTTTAAGGCAGCGGATCTCGCCGTCCATGGCGACCTGCTGCCGATCGCGGCCGACGACGTGAAGCTGATTCTCGCGCGCGATCCGGAGCTTGAAGGCGAGCGCGGCAAGGCGCTCCGCACGCTGCTCTACCTGTTCGAGCGCGACGCCGCGGTCCGTTACCTGCGCTCGGGCTAGTCCTTGGCGATGGTGTCGACGCCGCGGTCGGGCGGCAGCACGATACCGAGGCTGACGATCAGCTTGAGCGCCTCCTCGACCGTCATCTTGAGCGGCTTGATCTGGTTGCGCGGCACGAACAGGAGAAAGCCCGAGGTCGGGTTCGGAGTCGTCGGCACGTAGATCGGGATCAGCTCCTCGCCGATCTCGCGCACGACCTCGGTGTGGGTCTGCCCGCAGACGAAGGCGATGGTCCAAGCCTCGCGACGCGGATACTCGACCAGGACGACCTGGCGGAAGGTCTCCGACTTCTGCGCGAAGACGGTCTCGACGACCTGCTTGATCGCGCCATAGAGGCCGCTGACCAGCGGCGTGCGCGCGATGATCCGGTCGCCGAGCCCGATAGCCCATCGTCCGATCAGGCTCGCCGTGACCGCGCCGATCAGCGTCAGGCCGAGGGCCACGACGAGGACGCCGTACCCGGGAATCTTGAACGGCAGATAGGTCCCGGGATTGAGATGAACCGGAATCCAGCGCTCGACCAGCGCGTCGAAATACCCGATCAGCTCCCAGACGATATAGGAGGTGAGCGCGAGCGGGGCGGTGACGAGTATCCCCGCGACCAGCCAGCCGCGCAGGCGTCGTCCGATGCTGTGGTGAAACCGGGGAGATCTGGAGCCGGCCGGCTCGGAGGCGCTGTCGGTCATTCGGCCGACAGTCTTGCCCTACTCCGCGCAGAGAAGGAAGAGCACTATTGCGGAGAGGCCGAAGCCCGCAAGGCAGGCCGGCATGAGCGGGCGGTTCAGTGGCGGACGGGAGGCGTCGGCGTCCTCATCCTGGACCAGGGCGACCGACGAGCCGAGGCGACGGGCACGGTCGGCCGCGTTCCAGACGGCACGGCCGACGACGTCAGCAGGCGGAGGAGGAACGGCACCGAGCGCCCGCGCTCTTACGGGATCGAGAGAAGGGCGAGCGCCGCCGCCCAGAGGCCGACGCCGACGAACCAGCTCGCGACCGTCGTCCGGCACATCGGTTGGGGAGGTTCTACCGCGAAGCGAAACGAGCTCATGCACACTGCCTTCAGGAAACGCCATCATCCTCAGCCCCCGTTACGCGTAAAGCCGTGACTGGTGTCACAGAGGTGTGACGATTTGCGGGCAACCAAGTTAGTCGGACCGAGATATGATTTGGTTCGAGCGGCGGCGTCGTTATTCGATCGGATAAGGGGGCATCGACGCGCCGACGGTCGATCCGGCACCGGAGAGCCCGCCGCTGCAATGTCTCGCTTCTCAAGGAGATCCCGTGCCCGATTTCGGCCAGGCCGTCCGCCACTTCTGGACACTCGATTGGAACGCGACCCATCTCAACCACGGCAGCTATGGTGCGACACCAAAGCCGGTGCTCGCTGCTCAGGACGCCGTGCGCCAGGACATGGAGCGGACGATCGGCGATTTCTTCACTCGCCAGCTGCCGAAGCGTCTGCGCGCCACCGCGGCCGAGCTTGGCGAGTATCTCGGTGCCGCGGGCGAGGACGTCGTCTTCGTCGACAACGCGACAGCCGGCGTTCAGTCCGTGATCGGCTCGATCGCGCTCGAACCCGGCGATGAGATCCTGATCAATGATCAGACCTACAATGCGGTGAAGAACATCGTCCGCCACGAGGCCGCCCGCGCCGGCGCCAAGGTGGTCGAGGTGACTTTCCCCTTCCCGGTCGAGGACGACGGGACCTCGATCGTCGGCGCGTTGAAGTCGGGCTTGAACGAGCGCACGCGGCTGGTGGTGCTCGATCACATCACCTCGGCAACCGCCGTGGTCATGCCGATCGAGCGCCTGATCGCCGCCTGCCGGGCGGCGGGCGCGCTCGTGCTGGTCGACGGTGCGCATGCGCCCGGCCAGGTGCCGCTCGATCTCTCGGCGCTCGATGCCGACTTCTACACCGGCAACTGCCACAAGTGGCTGTCAGCACCGAAGGGCGCCGCCTTCCTCTGGTCGAAGCGCGAGCACCAGCCCCGGCTTCACCCGCCCGTCGTCTCGCATGGGCTCGGCAAGGGCTACGTCGCCGAGTTCGACTGGACCGGAACCCGCGATCCTTCGCCCTATCTGTCGGTGCCGGCGGCACTCGCCTTCCGCCAGACCTTCGGCGACTCGCGCATCAAGGCGCGCAATCGTGCGCTCGCGGAAGAGGCCGGCACCTACCTTGCCGACGCATGGAAGACGCGCCTCGGCGCCCCGGCGGCGCTTGCCGGCTCGATGCGCATGATCCGGCTGCCGCTCGCGTCAGGCGGCCCGCCGGATATCCGCCTCAAGCTCTGGCAGAACCACAGGATCGATGTGCCGGTCAACGCTCTCGACAACGCGCTCTGGGTCCGCGTCTCGGCGCAGCTCTACAACGAGATGGATGACTACCGCCGCCTCGCCATTGCCGTCCGGCGGCTCTAGGAAGGAGCGATGGATCTCTTCCAGGCCAGGACCTTCGTCGCCGGCGACGTGCTACTGCGCGAAGGCGCGGCCGGCGACCGCGCCTATATGATCGAGCATGGCCAAGTCGAAGTGTCGAAGATGGTCGATGGCCGCAAGGTGATCCTGAACAAGCTCGGACCTGGAGCGATCGTCGGCGAGATGGCGTTGATCGACAAGGCACCGCGCATGGCGACCGTCACGGCCATCGACAAGATGGTCGCGCTGGTCATCGACCAGCGCGTCTTCGACAAGGTGCTGGCCGATGCTCCGCCGGTGCTGCGCGCTCTGGTGCTGGCCTACACCTCGCATCTGCGCAACCTCGGATCGCGCGCCTCCCAGCTCCAAACCGACCTCGAGAAGACGCAGTCGGGAAAGCCTTCTATGTGATGGCGCCGAGGGTGGCCTAGGGCCCTCGCCGGAGCTATGGTCTGGGTCCCGCCTCAAGGACTTTCTTCGATGAAAGACATCACGCGCATCGCCTCGGTGATCGAGGCGAAGATCCCGGCCTACACCGCGCTCAGCGACAAGGTCTGGGACCTTGCCGAGCTCCGCTATCAGGAAGAGAAGTCGGTCGCAGCCCAGATCGAGATGCTGGAGCGCGAAGGCTTCAAGGTGAAGGCGGGCGTCGCCGGCATCCCGACCGCCTTCGAGGCCGAGATCGGCGAAGGCGGGCCGCTGATCGGGTTCCTCGGGGAATACGATGCTCTCTCCGGCCTGAGCCAGAAATCGGGCTTGACCGAGCGCGCCCCGGCCGACGGGCCGAACGGCCAGGGCTGCGGCCACAACCTGCTTGGCACCGGCGCTCTGCTCGCCGCCGCCGCGGTGAAGGACTACCTGACGGCCGGCAAGCGGTCGGGCCGCATCCGCTACTACGGCTGCCCGGCCGAGGAAGGAGGCTCGGGCAAGACCTTCATGGCGCGTGCCGGCATGTTCGCCGATCTCGACTGCGCCGTGACCTGGCATCCGGACGATTTCTACGGCGTGATGTCGGTGCGCACTCTCGCCAACATCCAAGCCTATTTCCGCTTCAGCGGGCGCGCTGCGCATGCCGCCGGATCGCCGCATCTCGGCCGCAGCGCGCTGGATGCTGTCGAGCTGATGAATGTCGGCGTCAACTACATGCGTGAGCATATGCCGCCCGATGCGCGCGTCCACTGCGCCATCACCAATACCGGCGGCATCTCGCCCAACGTCGTGCAGGCGAAGGCCGAGGTCCTTTACCTCGTGCGTGCGCCCGATGTCACCGAGACCGTCGAGCTGTTCGAGCGGGTCAAGAAGATCGCCGAAGGCGCGGCGCTGATGACCGAGACTCAGGCCGTGGTCGATTTCGACAAGGCCTGCTCCAACGTGCTGCCGAACACAGCCCTCGAGATGGCGCTATACGAGAACGTGAAACGCCTCGGCCCGACGCCGTTCGACGACAAGGACCGCGCATTTGCCGAAAGGCTGCGCAAGGCGGCGATGACGCCGGCCGACGTTGCCTCCGCGCTCAAATCCGTCGGCCTTCCGACCAGCTACCCGAAGGTTCTGCATGACGACATCCTGCCCTTCGACGGCACGCCGCAGGTGCTGTTCGGATCGACCGATGTCGGCGACGTCTCCTGGGTGACGCCGACGGTCCAGGCCTGGGGTGCCTGCTTTGCCGTCGGCACGCCGGGCCACTCCTGGCAGCTGGTGACCCAGGGAAAGCTGCCGGCAGCGCACAAGGGCATGATCCACGCCGCCAAGGCGATGGCCGCGACCGCGATCGACGCGATCGAGAGCCCGGAGCTGCTGGCCAAGGCCAAGGCCGAGCTCAAGGAGCGCGTCTCGGGCAAGCCCTATGTCTGCCCGATCCCTGCCTCGATCGAGCTACCCTTCAAGCGCCGCCCCGACAGCGGCACACCGCTCGGCGCGGCCGACCCGAACGTCGCCGGACCGCTGTCGCGAGCGAAGCTGCCGGCTTAAGCGATCTCGAAGAGCCCCGCGTTCTTGGCTTCGTAGACGCCGACCAGGAGGGTGTCGATCGCCTCGCCATCGGCGGCGAAAGGCAGGATCAGCCGCTCCCATGTAACGATCTCGTTGTCGAACTCGCCGGAATAGACGCGCCAGGTCGGGCGCCGCTTCTGGCGAACATAGTCGTACTCATGCTCGAGCAGCGCGCGCTGCGCATCTGGCAGCTCGGTCGTCAGCTTGCCCGACATATCGACGCCGAACTGCTCGACGAAGGTCTTGGGGTAGTAGCGATAGGCGAATTCGCCCTCGCGGCGGACGGTCATGATCACCAGGTTGCTGAGCCAGGGCGTCAAGCTCTCGGCATGGACCCTCAGGATCGAAGGCAGCTTGCCGCCCGAGCGCTGGCGCCGATCGTCCCAGAAGGCGTAGAGTTCGCGCAGGCGCGGCTGCATGGCGCCGTATTGGATGACGGGCATCGGCGCTCAGCCCTGCGCCTGCCGCCACGCGGCGATCGCGGCGGTAACGCCGAGCCGCGGGCTGGTCAGCACCGGCAGGCCGAGACGCCGCTCGGCCTCCGCCGCCGCCCCTGCCATCGAGGCCTGGGCCAGGACGATCACCTCGGCATCGCCCTTCTCGCGTGCAAGCCGGTCGACGATCGTCGCCTCGTAGCCCTTGACGTCGCCGGCCAGGAATTTCGGCCACGCCTCGGCGATCAGCGCGACCCGGAGATCGGCGGTCCGCCCGGCCCCTGTGGGCGACCTTGGCCAGCAGGTCGGAGGTGGGACCGACGGTGGAAGAGACGCAGGCCGCGACCAGAATGCGGCGGCCCCTGGCGACGGCCGCCTCCGCCATGGCGCGGTCGATGCGCTGGACCGGCGCCGGCAAGCTGCCATCGGCGGCCTCGGCGACGGCGCCGATGGTCGAGCAGGTGCAGACCACGACTGAGGCCCCCGAGGCAGCCTCCGTGAGCTTGGCGCGCACGCCGGCGGCAACCGCATCGGTCACGGTCCCCGCTTTGACCGCCTCGGCCAGCAACTCTGCGGATAGATAGTGTCGAATCGGGATCTCGGGCGCCAGCTCCGCCATCAGCTTGCCGACGGCGACGACGTTGGACTCGGCCGTATGCAGGAAGGTCAGCATGGGATCTGTATATCACGTATAGGTGCCGATGAGTTCGTACTCGCGACCGCCGAGGCCGCGCTTGAACAGGGTGAGGCCCGGCGCGGCCTCCGGGTTGATGCCGCCGAGGTCGAAGCGGCGGACGCCGTCTCCGGCGAGGGTTTTCATCGCTCGCCAGAGGAGCAGATGAGTGGCGCCGAGACGCCGTCCCTCTCCCCCGGTCCAGCCGACCAGATATGTGGCCGTGTCGCCGTGGCGGATGACCAGGATGCCGGCAATCCGCTCGGCGCCATGGCTCGCGATCACCACCAATGCGTCGCTCGCGGCCCGCGCAGCGAGCACAAGCTGGAGCGCCAGCCTGTTCGAGGGGCCGCGATAGCCCCGCAGCTTCCGGTCGATCTCGTAGCGTTGCAGTAGCCAGGGCAACGTCGCCTTGCCGTGGCGATCGACCTCGACCGACACATCATGACGCTCGGCGCGCTGCAACTCATGGCGCCAGGTTGCACGCAGGCGTTCACGAGCGTGCGGCAGATCGACCAGGATCGAGCGGTAGCCTTCGCCGGCGCGATGGAAGCCGGCCTCGGTCAATGCGCGATGGCTGTCGGCGCCGGCGGGCAGCTCGGGGATGAAGGAAATGCGCCGCCACGGGCGACGCGGCCATCGGCGCCTGAGTGCCGCCAGCGTTGCCGCAAGCGGCGGATCGGGCCTGAGCCAGAGCGGTCCGCGATGGATCGAGATCCGACTGAAGACCGACATCGCCCGGCGCTCGAGCGCGAGCACGCAGCCCACCTCGCCGTCCCGGTTGCGAATGACGCCGAAGTGCGGGATCTGTCCTTCGGCCGCCGGCATCGCCTGGGCATAGGCCCAGGATTGCGGCAGCGTCCCGCCCTCAACCGAGCCGATCAGGCGCCGCCAGTCGTCGACGGTCGCCTCGTTCCAGACGATCTCGACCGGCGGCTCGGGCATCCTCTCAGCGCGCGACCCAGCCGCCGTCGACCGGCAGCGTGTGCCCGGTGACCATTGCCGCGGCATCAGAGGCGAGATAGAGGACGGCGTCGGCGATCTCATCGGCCTCGGCCAGCCGTCCGAGCGGCGTCATCGCCTCGATCGCCGATTTCATCTCTGCATCGGAGAGCAGCTTCGCGGTCAGCGGCGTGCGCACGAAGGTCGGCGCCACGGCATTGACGCGGACGCCGCGCCCGGCCCATTCGACCGCCAGCGCGCGCGTGAAATTGACCAGCGCGCCCTTGGTCGAGTGATAGGCAAGGTTCGGATAGAGCCCGCCTCCGACCAGCCCCATGATCGAAGCGATGTTGACGATGCTGCCGCGCCCTTGCGCCAGCATCGTCTTGCCGGCCTCGCGGGCGCAGAGGAAGGAGCCGTTGAGGTTGATGCGGATCACCCGCTCCCACGCGCCAAGATCGAGCGCTTCCGACGGCTGCCGCGCCGCAAGTCCGGCATTGTTGACGAGGATGTCGATCCGCCCCCAGCTCTGCGCAATCTCGGCCATGGTCGCGATCACCCCGGCCTCGTCGGCGACGTCGAAGACATGGGTTGCGACGTCGATCTTCTCGCCCTTGAGCGACGCCGCCGCCTTTGCGGCCCCCTCGGCATTGATGTCGGCGACGGCGATGCGGGCGCCGGCGAGACCCAGCGCGCGGGCGCTGGCGAAGCCGATGCCCGACGCGGCGCCGGTAACGACGGCAACCCGGCCGTCCAGACGAAAGCGGGCGAAAGCATCGGCCATGACGGATCCTCGGTCGCGGAACGCGCAAATTGCGATCCGCAAGATGCGGCCGGCGCCAAGAGCCGGCAAGGGGTTGACCGACCACCCCGGAACGCATGGCCCCTGGCTGGCCAGGCCGGCGGCGGCGAATGTCCCGCCCCCGGGGCCGCGCGCGTTCTGCCGAGCCGATGGCCGAGAGCTACGGCACCGATCGTGCCGCGAGGCGCGTGAGTCCGCGTGCGGCGGCATCCGGTGCGCCGATCTCGGCCGCGAGACCGAGTGACCCGAGCGCCTCCGCATAGCGCGCCGCAAGCGCCGCGCCGCCGACGACCAGCACGCGATCGGCACCGAAGAAGTCGCGCGCACCGCGGATCTCGTGGCCGATCGCGATCCCGGAAAGTAGAGACGACAGGGAGTCGGCGGGCCATCTGCCGAAGAGGCCGCCCGTGCGGACCCGGAACAGATGATGCAGCAAGCCGCCGGGTTCCGCCGACGCGGCGATGCCGGCAGCGAAGGCCTTCGGATCGTGCGCCTCCCCCGCCATCAGCCGACCGAGGATCGTGTGCTTCGACATGGCGGCAAAGAACTCGCCAGTGAGAAAGGTCGCAAAGCGAAGAATCCGCCCGTCGAACACCTCCACCCATTTGCTGTGGCTGCCAGGCAGGACCATGACCTGGCGGCCCTTGCCGGCGACGCCGAGGATCTGTGTCTCCTCGCCCCGCATGACGTCGTCAGCGCCGCTCGGCGAGGACCAGGAAAGCCCGGGAACGAAAGCGACCGTCCGGCCGCGGGCGGTGACGTGACGGGTCAGCCGTGCCGCGATCTCTTCGGCACCCGCCGGGCAGGGGCAGTAGGGTGCCTCGATCCAGCCCTGGCGGCTGCCGATCATGCCCGCAAGAAGGATCGACGCATCGCGATGGGCATCTGCCCACGCGCCGCAGTGGCGCTCCAAGGTGCCGTCGAAGTCCTGGACGGCGAGGATGCCATCGGCGCTCTCCCGGCGATCGAGCACCTTGCCGCCCGCATCCATCAGATAGGCGCGGAAGCTTGAGGTGCCCCAGTCGACGCCGATCAGGCGAGCCGGTCCGCGCGCCTCCGCGCTGTGCTTGACGGCCGTCATGCGCGTCCTTCTAATGCCCGCCGGTCGAGGGGGAGGATAGCGCGGACATGGCCGCACGCAAGAAATCGACGGCCGACCTCGCCGACCGGCTTCTCAGTTGCTACGCCTCGGCCGTGCACGACGTGCTGCGCGCCATGGGCCTCAGCAACTGCGTTCTGCCGTCGACGATCCGTGCGCTCGATCCGCGCCGGAAGGTGGCCGGCGAGATCTACACGATCTCGGGACGCGTCGACCAGACGATCTCCCGGCACGAGACCCTGCTGCGCTGGGCGCGGGTGCTGTCGAAAGTACCTGCCGGCAAGGTGATCGTCTGCCAGCCCAACACGCATGCGATCGCGCTCATGGGCGAGCTTTCCGCGCGCGCGCTGATGGTCAAGAAGACGCGTGGCTACGTCGTCGATGGCGCCTGCCGAGATACCGACTTCATCTTGGAGATGGGATTTCCGGTCTTCTGCACGCATGCGACGCCGGCCGACATCGTCGAGCGCTGGATTCCGGACGAGCACCTGTTCGGTGAGCCCGTCACCATCGGCGCAGTTACGATCCGCAGCGGCGACCATCTTCTCGGCGACCGCGACGGCGTGATCGTCTTGCCCAAGGAGGCGGCGGCGGAGGCCGTCGCCGAGACCGAGCGCGTCGTCTCAACCGAGAGCGACATGCGGAAGTCGATCCTGGCCGGCATGGACCCCGAGAAGGCCTATCTCAAATATGGCAAGTTCTGACCATGACCCTCGACATCGCCAACACGCTCCCCGTCGACTGGACTCGCGCGACGCTCGTCGGCCGCGCTTGGGTTCCGGCCGTCGACGGCCCCTCCGTGATCAAGGTGACGCCGGAGGGCGTCTTCGACATCACGCGCGCGGCGCCGACCATGGCCGATCTCTGCAACGCGGAGGAGCCGCTGGCCAGGGTCCGCACCGCCACGGGCGATCGCCTCTGCAGCATCGAGGAGCTTCTCGCCAACAGCGAGACCGGATCGATCGATCCGAAGAAGCCGCATCTGCTGGCGCCGGTCGACCTGCAGGCGGTCAAGGCCTGCGGCGTCACCTTCGTGACCTCGATGCTGGAACGCCTGGTCGAGGAACAGGCCAAGGGCGATCCGTCCAAGGGCGACGCGATCCGCGCCGAGATTCAGAAGGAGATCGGCACCAGCCTGAAGGCGCTGAAGCCGGGCTCGCCCGAGGCGATGCGGCTCAAGGAGCTGCTGGTCCAGCGTGGCCGCTGGTCGATGTATCTCGAGGTCGGCATCGGTCCGGACGCGGAGGTCTTCACCAAATGCCCACCGATGGCCTCGGTCGGCACCGGCGCCGAGATCGGCATCCACCCGATCTCGACCTGGAACAATCCCGAGCCCGAGATCGTCATGATCGTCAGCGCCAAGGGCAGGATCGTCGGCGGCAGCCTCGGCAACGACGTCAATCTGCGCGACGTCGAAGGGCGCTCCGGTCTGCTGCTCGGCAAGGCCAAGGACCAGAACGCCTCCAGCGCCATCGGCCCGTTCATCCGGCTCTTCGACGAGAATTATACGCTCGACGACCTCCGCAACACGGTGGTCGAGCTTCGCGTCGACGGCCTTGACCAGTTCGTGCTCGAAGGAGCGTCCTCCGTCGCCGAGATCAGCCGCGACCTGACCGACCTGGTGGCGCAGACGATCAGCCGCAATCACCAGTACCCGGACGGCGTCTGCCTCTACTCCGGCACCATGTTCGCGCCGATCAAGGACCGCTCGAAGCCGGGCTTGGGATTCACCCATGAGATCGGCGACCTCGTCACCATCCGGGCCGAGCGGCTGGGCGCGCTGATCAACCGGGTGACTCGCACCGACCGGGCGCCGCCCTGGACCTTCGGCGCCACCGCCCTGATGCGGAACCTCGCCCGGCGCGGCCTGCTGACTTAGGCCGGCTTCAACGAAAAACCCCGGCCGCTCGCCCGGGGTTCTCCTCGTCCGAGCGCGCGACGCTTAGTGCGCCGGCGCGGTGAGCGCGGGATTGCTGGCCGCGGCCGCCGCCAGGGCCTGGCCGGGCTGGCGCAGGTGACAGGCGACAAGATGGCCGGGCTCGACCTCCTGCATCGGCGGCTCGGCCACCTTGCAGTGGTCCATGACGTAGGGGCAGCGGGTGTGGAAGCGGCACCCGGGCGGCGGCCGGATCGGGCTCGGCACGTCGCCGGTCAGGATGATGCGCTTGCGCTTCATCTTCGGCGAGGGGATCGGCACGGCCGAGAGCAGCGCTTCCGTGTAGGGGTGCTGCGGCGAGGTGAAGAGCGTGCGCTTATCGGTCATCTCGACGATCTTGCCGAGATACATCACCGCGACGCGGTGGCTGATGTGCTCGACCACCGCGAGGTCGTGCGCGACGAACAGGTAGGAGAGCTTGAACTCCTGCTGCAGGTCCATCATCAGGTTGATCACCTGCGCCTGCACCGAGACGTCGAGCGCCGAGACCGGCTCGTCGCCGATGATCAGGCTCGGATTGACCGCAAGCGCGCGCGCAATGCCCAGACGCTGGCGCTGGCCGCCCGAGAACTCATGCGGATATTTCAGCATGTGCTCGGCGCGGAGACCGACGCGGGCGAAGAGCTGGCGGGTCTTCTCCTCTTTCTCTTTCCCGAAGGCGAGGCCGTAATTGTACATCGGCTCACCGACGATCTCGCCGGCACTCATGCGTGGGTTCAGCGACGAGTACGGATCCTGGAAGATCACCTGCATGTCACGGCGATAGGGCCGTATCTCAAGCTGGCCGAGATCGGAGATCTTCTTGCCCTTGAGATAGACCTCGCCGGCGGTTGGATCGATCAGCTTGAGCACCGCCTTGCCGACAGTCGACTTGCCGCAGCCGGACTCGCCGACCAGGCCCAGCGTCTCGCCATGGCCGATTTGGAAGCTGACGCCGTCGACCGCGTACACATGACCGGAGACACGCGACAGGATGCCCTTGCGGATCGGGAAGTGCTTCTTGAGGTTCTTGACCTCCAGAAGCGGGGTCCTGCCCTGGGCGCCGGAGGCCTCAGCCATGATAGATCTCCGCCACCTTGTCGGAATTGAAGCAGGCGGAGTAGTGGCCGCTGGCCTTCATCTCGAAGGCCGGAACCTCGCGCCGGCAGCGCTCAGTCGCGAAGGAACATCGCGGCGCGAAGGCACAGCCCGGCGGCATGTTCTTGAGCGACGGCACCATGCCCGGGATCTCCATGAGCCGGCCTGGATGCTCGGTCGTGGCCGCGCGGTCGAGCCGCGGGATCGACTTCATAAGGCCGACCGTATAGGGGTGCAGCGGTCGCTCAAACAGCTCGTCCGCCGTCGCCTCCTCGACCTTCTTGCCCGCATACATGACGACGATGCGCTGGCACGTCTCGGCGACGACGCCGAGATCGTGGGTGATCAGCACGATCGCGGTTCCTAGCTTCTCCTTGAGCTCGAGCATCAGGTGCAGGATCTGCGCCTGGATGGTGACGTCGAGCGCCGTGGTCGGCTCGTCGGCGAGCAGGACCTTGGGGTTGCAGGAGAGCGCCATCGCGATCATGACGCGCTGGCGCATGCCGCCGGACATCTGGAACGGATACTCGTGCACCCGCCGTTCAGCCTCGGGGATGCGGACGAGCTTCAGCATCTCGACAGACTTGTCCCAGGCGTCCTTCTTGCTGAGGCCCTGGTGCAGCATGATCGTCTCGGCGATCTGCCGTCCAAGCGTCAGCACCGGGTTGAGCGAGGTCATCGGCTCCTGGAAGATCATCGAGATGTCGTTGCCGCGGATCGAACGCATCTCCTCCTCTGAGAGCTCGAGAAGATTGCGGCCCGAGATCTTGATCTTGCCCTGGACGATACGTCCGGGCTTGGCGATCAGGCGAAGGACCGAGAGCGCGGTCACCGACTTGCCGCAGCCGGACTCGCCGACAACGCCAAGCGTCTCACCCTTGAGCACATGGTAGCTGACGCCGTCGACGGCACGCACGACGCCGTCGCGGGTGAAGAAGTGCGTCTTCAGGTCCTCAATCTCCAGGACCTTCTCGACCCCGCCTACCGTTTGGCCGGGCCGTTCCATCGTCTGAGCTTGCGTCACTAGGTTCCTCGTCGGGTCACATGCGGCGGGCGAGACGCGGGTCGAGGGCGTCGCGCAGCCCGTCGCCCAGGAGATTGATCGCAAGCACGGTCACCGACAGGAACAGCCCCGGGAACAGGATGATCCAGAAGGCGATCTGGAAGAAGGTGCGCCCCTCCGCCATGATGTTGCCCCAGCTCGGGATGTTCGGCGGCGTGCCGGCGCCGAGGAAGGAAAGCCCCGCCTCGATTAGAACGGCTGCGGCGCAGATATATGTCGCCTGCACGATGATCGGCGCCATCACGTTCGGCAGGATGTGCTTGAGCAGCACCCGATGGAAACGCGTGCCGATCGACTGCGCCGCCTCGATGTAGGGCTGCTCGCGGATCTGCAGCACGACGCCACGGACCAGGCGCACAACGCGCGGGATCTCGGGGATGGTGATCGCGATGATCACGTTCTCGACCGACGCCTTCGTCAGCGCCATCATAGCGATCGCGAGCAAGATGCCCGGGATCGCCATCAGCCCGTCCATGATCCGCATGATGATCGCATCGATGATGCGCACATAGCCGGACAGAAGCCCGATGAAGAGGCCGACGATCGTCGAGAGCGCCGAAACCGAGATGCCGACGATCAGAGAGATCCGCGCGCCGTAGATCGTGCGCGTATACACGTCGCGTCCGAACATGTCGGTGCCGAACCAATAGGCCTCCTGCGGCGGCCTGAGGCGCCGAGCCGGCGCCAGCGCCAGCGGGTCGCCGGGGGCGAACAGCGGCGCGAAGATGGCGATGATCACCATCCCCAGCAGCAGGGACGAGCCGAAGATGACCGTCGGATTGCGCCGGGCAAACTCGTAGACGATCCGGCTGAGCGGCTTCGGCGGCTCGATGATGTCGATGATGGCGGGGGTGGTGGCGGTCATTGGAGGGACTCCTTGCCTTCGGCAGCCGTCAGTACCGGATTCTCGGATCGAGGAAGGTGTAGATGATGTCCACGGCGAGGTTCACCAGCACGTAGGCGCCGCTGAAGACCAGGATAACGCCTTGGATGATCGGGTAGTCGCGCCTGAGGATCGCATCGACGGTCAGGCGCCCGAGCCCGGGGATCGCGAACACGCTCTCGGTGATGATGGCGCCGCCGATCAGGAGCGCGAAGCTGATGCCGATGATGGTGACGATCGGCACCGCGGCATTCTTCAGCGCATGCCCGATCAACACCTTGCTGGTCGCGAGGCCCTTAGAGTGGGCGGTGCGGATGTAGTCCTCGGCCAGTACTTCCAGCACCGAGGTGCGGGTCATGCGCGCGATCAGCGCCGCCTGGACCATGCCGAGTGTCATCGAAGGCAGGATGATGTTGTTGAGGAACGGCCCGAAGCCCTTGCTGATCGAGGTATATCCCTGCACCGGCAGCACCTCGAGCTTGATCGCGAAGCCGTAGATCAAGAGATAGCCGAGCACGAAGGATGGAAATGAGAAGCCGAGGACGGCGAACAGCATGACGCCGCGGTCGATGATCGTGCCGGCCTTCCAGGCGGCGATCACGCCCATCGGCACCGCGGCACAGATGGCGATGATCAGCGTCGTCGTGGTCAGCATCAGGGTCGGCTCGAGCCGCTGCAGCATCAGCTTTGAGACCGGCAGGTTCGAGAAGATCGAGACGCCGAGGTCGCCCTGCATCAGATTGAAGGTCCACTTGCCGAACTGGACCAGAAAGGGCTCGTTGAGGCCGAGGCGCTCGCGGATGCGGGCAATGTCGTCGGCGGTGGCGAGATCGCCGGCGATGATCGCGGCGGGGTCGCCCGGGCTCAGGAACAGGAGCGAGAAGACGAAGACCGCCACCACCGCCATGACCGGGATGGTCGCCAGGATTCGCCGGATCAAATAGGCATACATCAGCACCCCCGCGCGAGCGGCCCGAAAAGATACAACTCACATCGGCGCAACCGGCGCCAGCGGCGACTCCCTGAAGCAGCGACGCGTGCGTATCCCCGCTCTGGCGGGGACGAAACTACGCGTGCCTCCCCCTCGACCTTCTTTGGGCTTGCCAACCGCGAGAGAGCCCCCGAAGCCGGCACCGAGCGCAGTCTCCCAGAACGCCTGTCGCCACGTCAACAACCCCTTAACACTGACGGCACAAGTTCTTCTCGCTCCTAAGAGAACGGCATTTCACGTTAAGAAATGTGGCGGATACGAATTCGCCGGGCGGTCACGGCATCAGCAACCCGCCATTGACCTCGATCACCTGGCCGGTGACGAAGCTCGAGAGCACATCCGAAGCGAGATAGACGTAGGTTCCGGCGCACTCCCCGGCAGTGCCGTCGCGACGCATCGGCGTCGCCTGCACCATCGCCAGGTAGGCTTCGGGCTTGGTCAGGCGATCGTGGAGCGGTGTGCGGATGATCCCGGGCGCAACCGCGTTCACGCGAATTCCGGTCGGCGCCAGCTCCTTGGCGAGCCCGCGGGTGAAGCTGGAGACGAAACCTTTGGCGCCCGCATAGAGAATCGAGCCGACGCCGCCGCCATTGCGGGCCGCGACCGATGTCGTCGAGATGATGTTGCCGGCAGCCTTGCCGCCCGAGCCACGGGCGAGGAAGGCGCGCACCGCCGCCCGGCTGCAGGCGAAGACCGATCGCGCGTTCAGGTCCATGATCTCGTCGTAGAGATCGTCGCCCGCTTCGGCGATCGGCTTCCGCGTCACCACCGAACCGGCATTGTTCACCAGCACGTCGAGCGAACCGAAGGCTTTGATCGTCTTCTCGACCAGGCCGGCGCAGACATCCGTCTTGCGCAAGTCGCCGGCAAAGATCGCAGCCTTGCCGCTCGCCTTCTCGACCGAGGTCGCGACCTTCTCCGCCTCGGCCTTGCTCGCATTGTAGTGCACTGCGACCTTCATGCCGGCTTCGGCGAAGGCGATGGCGACGGCAGCGCCGATGCCCGTAGACGACCCGGTGACGAGCGCTGACTTTCCTTCGAGGTCGACGATGCGCATGGTTTCTCTCCTGGCTGGCGGCTTCATTTCCTAAGGGAAACGGCGTAGCGTGTCGCCGCAATTCAATCCCTCACCTCGCGAGTTCGCCATGAAGATCGAAGCGCGCCTGAAAGAGCTCGGCATCACGCTGCCGGACCCCGGCCCTCCTATGGGCACCTATGTGCATGCGGTGCAGACCGGCAACCTGGTCTATCTCGCCGGCAAAGGACCCTTCGATCCGAAGGGCGGGCCGATGCCCTCGGGCAAGGTCGGCGGCACCGTCACCATCGAGAAAGCGTATCAGGACGCGCGCACGGTCGGCCTCACGCTGATCGCCGTGCTAAAGAACCATCTCGGCGACCTCGATCGCGTCAACCGCGTGGTCAAGGTTCTGGGCATGGTCAATGCCGTACCGGAGTTCGGCGACCAGCCGAAGGTGATCAACGGCTGCTCCGACCTCTTTGTCGAGGTCTTCGGCGACAAGGGACGCCATGCGCGCTCCGCCGTCGGCATGGGCAGCCTACCGATGAACATCACGGTCGAGATCGAAGCCATCGTCGAGGTGAAGTAGCCATGGCCAAAGTTGAAGCGCGCCTGAAGGAGCTTGGCATCACGCTGCCGCCGGTGCCGGCTGCCGCCGGCAACTACGTGCATGCCGTGCAGACCGGGAACACCGTCTATCTCGCCGGCAAGGGCCCGCTCGCCGAGCCGGGAAAGCCGCGGCCTTCGGGCAAGGTGCCGAAGGACATCTCGGTCAAGGATGCCTACAAGCATGCGCGTTCGGTCGGCCTCGTGCTGATCGCAGTACTGAAGGAGTTCCTCGGCGATCTCGACCGTGTCGAGCGCGTCGTCAAGGTGCTCGGCATGGTCAACGGCACGCCCGAATTCGGCGAGCAGCCGAAGGTGATCAACGGCTGCTCCGACCTGTTCGTCGAGGTCTTCGGCGAGAAGGGCCGCCACGCCCGCTCCGCCGTCGGCATGGGCAGCCTCCCCTCAGGCATCCCGGTCGAGATCGAGGCGATCGTCGAGGTGAAGTAAGCGGCGAGATCGAGTCTCGCGGCCCGCCCCCCTCCCCCATCATGGGGGAGGGTTTTCCAGAGAGGCGTCGTTCTTCTTGCTCCCTCTCCCCGCGGAGCGTGGGGGGAGGGTTAGGGTGGGGGCGAGACTCAATGTCTCAACTCCCTCAGATCGGCGCGTTCCAGAACTCCTTGTTCCTGAGGGTGATCGCCAGCTCCTCGGCGATTGCCTCGAGCAGCTTCTCGCCCTTCTCGGCCGAGGCGGTGGCAGCGTCGCCGATGACGCCGTTGGGCGAGCGCGTCGGGATGTAACGCCAGCGATAGGCGGCCGGATTGACGCCGGCGATCGACGAGTTGCCAGGGATGTACGGCCCGTGCATCTGCGAGAGCGTGTCCTTGTCCACCAGCTCGGGCGTCAGCGCCATGATCATCGAGGTCTCGGCCTCGCAGGCATGCAGCAGCGCCTTCTGGCGGTCGAGCAGCGCCTCGATGCGCTTGGCGCCGATGCCCCAGTACGTCGCGTAAGCCAGCGGAATCTTGAACTCGATGGTGAGCTCGGTGACGATCACGTCGAGCGGCGCTGTATTCCCGCCATGGCCGTTCAGGATGAAGATGCGGCGGAAGCCGTGCTGGACCAGCGAGCGGACGACGCAGCGGAAGGTTGCCAGCATCGTCGGGAAGTCGAGCGTGATCGTGCCACCGAGCGGCATGTGATGCTCGGACATGCCGAAGGGCAGCGTCGGCGTCACCGCGATCGGATCGGTCTTGGCGACCAGCCGTGCGGCGCGGCGGCAGACCTCGGTCGCGAGCCGATAGTCGACCATGACCGGCAAGTGCGGGCCGTGCTGCTCGGTCGCCCCGATTGGCACCAGGACGATGCCGTCCTTCTTGGCCAGCGCCTGCAGCTCATGCGCCTTCAGGCGCGACCACTCGATTTCCATCGCTTGTCCTCCTTTTCCTTGCGGCGGCCGTCACGATTCCAGCAAACTTGCCGAGACGAAACATTTTTCCGATAGTCAGCGCACCCACAGAGGGGAAGGATCTGCATGTACGACTTGGTGCTGAAGGGTGGCCGGGTCATCGACCCGAGCCAGGAGCTCGACACGACCGCGGATGTCGCGTTCAGCAAGGGAAAAGTCGCAGCCGTCGGCAAGGACCTGAAGGCGTCGGCGAAAGGCGAGACGCGCGACGTCTCGGGCAAGATCGTGGTGCCGGGCATCCTCGATCTGCACACCCACATCTACCACCTCGGCACCTCGCTCGGCGTCGATCCGGTGCAGACGGCGAAGGACGGCGGTTCGACGACGCTGATCGATGCCGGCTCCGCCGGCCCCGGCAACTATCCGGGCTTCCTCAAGCATGTGATCGAGCCATGCCCGGTCCGCATCCTCGCCTATCTCAATATCTCCTTCGCCGGCATCCCCTACTTCTCGAAGACGACCATGGTCGGCGAGTGCCAGGACATCAGGCTTCTCGACGTCAACGAGTGCCGGCGCGTCGCGGCCGAGAACCGCGACACCATCGTCGGCATCAAGGTGCGCGTCGGACGCGGAGCCGGCGGCACCTCCGGCCACATGCCGCTCGACATGGCGGTCGAGGTCGCCGACGACCTCGGGCTTCCCGTCATGTGCCACCTCGACCATCCGCCGCCGTCGCGGCGCGAGGTGCTCGACCGCATGCGTCCGGGCGATGTGCTGACGCATTGCTTCCGCCCCTTCCCGAACGCCCCGATCGACGGCGCCGGCCGCGTGCGCTCGGAGATCAACGAGGCGCGCGCTCGCGGCATCTTCTTCGATGTCGGCCATGGCGCCGGTTCCTTCGGCTTCAAGACCGGGCGGGAGATGATCGACAACGGCTTCTATCCGGACTGCATCTCCTCCGACATTCACTGCCTGTCGATCGAGCACACCATGCTCGACAACATGATCACGCTCTCGAAATTCCTCTGCCTCGGCATGCCGCTCAACGAGGTGATCCGCGCCGCCACGGTCAATCCGGCGAAGGCGATCCGGCGGGCCGATCTCGGCACGCTCAAGGTCGGCGCTGCCGGCGACGCCGTCGTGCTCGACCACCGCAAGGGCAAGTTCGAGTACGCCGACGTGCTCGGCGAGACGCTGGTCGGCAAGCACCGCCTGGTGAATGCCGGGATGGTGGTCGGCGGCAAGTGGTGGTTCGACGGCATCGCCAAGCCGGGGCGGACCCGGTAACGATGGCCGGTCCCGCCGATCTCTCCGCCCGCGAGGCGGCGCGAGCGGTCGCCGCGGGAATGCTCAAGGCGGAAGCGCTGGTCGAGGCCTATCTGGAGCGGGTCGAGGCGATCGAGCCCCGGCTCCGCTCCTTCGCCTATCTCGACCCGGCGTCGGCACGCGCGCAGGCGCGGGCCGTCGACAAGGCGAGGAAGAAGGGCGCGCTCGCCGGCATCCCGGTCGGCGTCAAGGACATCATCGACACCAAGGACATGCCGACCGAGTGCAACTCGGCGATCTTCGCTGGCAACCGGCCGGCTGAAGACGCCGACTGCGTCGCCGCGGTGCGCGCCGCCATGGGCGTCATTCTCGGCAAATGCGTGACCACGGAGTTCGCCGGCAGCTTTCCGGGACCGACGGCGAATCCCTACAGCTTCGCGCATACGCCGGGCGGGTCTTCCTCAGGGTCAGCCGCCGCGGTCGCCGCCGGTCTCGTCCCCTTCGCCTTCGGCACGCAGACCGGGGGATCGGTGATCCGCCCGGCCTCCTATTGCGGTTGCTTCGGCTACAAGGCGACGCGCGAGTCGCTGTCGCTCAAGGGCGTTCACCCGCTCGCTTCCAGCCTCGACACGCTCGGGTTCTATGCGCGCAGCGCCGATGACGCGCTCCTGTTCCACGCCGTGCTGGCCGGGGTCAAGGACACGCAGCCGAAGCTGCCGCGGAAGCCGCGGCTTGCCGTGGTCCGGACGGCGATGCGCGCGAAGATCGAGCCGGCCAGCGCCGATCTGCTCGAAGCGGCGACGCATCGCCTCGCGGCGCATGCCGAGAAGATCGATCAGATTGAGCTGCCGGCCTTGGACAGCGGGTTCGACGCGCAGAACGTGCTGATCTCCTCCGGCATTGCCCAGGCCTTTGACGAGCTGGAGAAGCGGCATCACGATCTCTTAAGCGTGACGCTGCTGCAGGCGATCGAGTCAGGTCGCGGCCACTCCCGGGCGCGCATCGCCGAAGCCGAGGAAACCCGCACCGCCTGCATCGCTGCGATCGACCGCTTCTTCGAAGGCTATGACGCGATCCTCACCCCTGCTGCCGCCGGCGAGGCGCCGAGGGGCTACCACTGGACCGGCAATCCGGACTTCAATCGGCTCTGGACCTTCCTCGGCACGCCCTCGGTCAGCCTTCCGGTCGGCCTCGGCCCGAACCGGCTTCCGGTCGGGCTCCAGCTCGTCGGTGCGCGCGGCAATGACCGCTTCCTGCTGGCGCTCTCGGAATGGGCCTACACGATCCTCGGCGGCATCGCGCCGCCGAAGCTGCCCGAGGCGAGGCCGATGGCTGCCCTCGAACGCCGCGCCGGGCTCGCGCTCGATGAAGCCCTAAGTCAGGCCTGGGCCGAGGGCGACAAGGTGCTGCAAGAAATGGCGGGCAGGATGCCGCGCGATCTCGCCTACGAGGTCGAACCGGCGCACATCTTCGCGCCGAGCCGGCGGCGCCCGCGATGACCGGCCCCGCCGATCTCTCCGCGCGAGCGGCAGCAGAGGCCGTCCGCTCCGGCCGCCTCTCCGCCGAAGCGCTGAACGAGGCCTATCTCGAGCGCGTGCAGGCGATCGAGCCGAGCTTGCGCGCCTTTGCCTATCTCGAGCCCGAGCTTGCGCGCGCCCAGGCGCGTGCGGTCGACAAGGCGAGGAAGAAGGGCGCGCTCGCCGGGGTGCCGGTCGGCGTCAAGGACATCATCGACACAGCCGATATGCCGACCGAGTGCAACTCGCCGATCCGCCGCGGGCACCGGCCGTCGACGGATGCCGACTGCGTCGAGGCGGTGCGCAAGGCCTCCGGCATCGCCTTCGGCAAGACGGTCACGACCGAGTTCGCCGGCCGTCACCCTGGCCCGACCGGCAATCCCTACAACCTCCGCCACACGCCGGGCGGCTCGTCCTCCGGTTCTGCCTCAGCGGTCGCGGCCGGCATCCTCCCGCTCGCCTTCGCGACGCAGACGGCGGGATCGGTGATACGGCCAGCCGCCTATTGCGGCTGCGTCGGCTTCAAGGCGACGCGCGGCGCGCTCTCGCTTTGCGGCATCCAGTCGCTGGCCGCCGATCTCGACACGCTCGGCGGCTATGCGCGCTCGCCCGACGACCTGCTGCTGTTCCACTCCGTTCTCGCCGGCGTGAAGGACGTACGGCCGACGGTCTCGCGGAAGCCGCGCATCGCCGTGATGCGGACGGCAGCGCGGGTGCCGCTCGATGCCGCTGCCGCAGAAGCGCTCGACGAATCCGCAACCAAGCTCGCGCCGCATGCGACGATTGACCGCATCGAGCTGCCGAGCTCCTGCGACCGTGCTTTTGCCGCGCAGGAAATCCTGATGGCCCTCGGCGCCGCCCGCGCCTTCGAGAAGGAGTGGCAGGAGCATCGCGACCTGATGTCGGTCAGCTTCCGCGACCGCATCCTTGCGGGGCTTGCCTGTTCGTCCGCGCTGATCGCCGAGGCTGAAGCGACACGCGAAACCGCCATCGCCACGGTCGACGCCTTTCTCAAGGACTATGATGCGATCCTGACGCCGGCCGCGCCCGGTGAGGCCCCGTTCGGTCTCTCCTTCACCGGCGATCCCGAGTTCAACCGGCTCTGGACCTTCGTCGATACACCCTGTGTCAGCCTGCCGGTGCGGCTCGGTCCCAACCGCCTGCCGCTCGCCGTCCAGCTCGTCAGCCGACGCGGCAGCGATCGCGCGCTGCTGGCCCTTGCCGACTGGGCCTTCGCGTTGCTCGGGCGCCTGCCGCCCCCTCTGCTGCCGAAGCCGGCGCCGATCGCCGCCATGGTCCGGCGTGCCGGCCTTACCCTCGATGACGCCCTCATGGCCTCGACCGAGGAAGCCGACCGCGCGAACAAGGCCGCAACTCAGCGCGTGCCGCGCGACTTTTCCTACGCGGACGAACCCTCGCACCTCTTCCACCCCAGCCGGGGGAACTAGCGCATGACCGACCTGCACTATCTGACGGTGGCGGAAGCCTCGCGGCGTATCGCAAAGGGCAGGCTCTCGCCGATAGAGCTCGTCGACGCCTCGCTCGAGCGCATCGCCAAGCTGAACAAGAAGCTCAACGCCTTCGTGCTCGTGCTCGCCGACGACGCCCGCAAGGCGGCCAGGAAAGCGCATGGCCAGATCAAGGCGGGTCGGCGCATCGGGCCGCTGCACGGCATTCCGCTGGGCCTGAAAGACATCTATTCGACCAAGGGCGTTCGCACGACGGCGCACTCGAAAGTGCTGTTGCACAACGTGCCGAAGGCGGATTCGACGGTCGCGGCGAAGCTCGGCGAAGCCGGCATGATCCTGGTCGGCAAGCTTGCCACGCATGAATTCGCGACCGGCGGCCCGGCCAAGGACCTGCCCTTCCCGCCCGCGGTCAATCCGTGGAAGGCGAGCCATTTCACCGGCGGTTCTTCCTCCGGCTCCGGCTCCGCTATGGCCGCCGGGCTCGTCACCGCGACCATGGGCTCGGATACCTCGGGGTCGATCCGCGGGCCTTCGGCCTTCTGCGGCATCGCCGGCTTCAAGCCGACCTACGGCCTGGTCAGCCGCGCCGGCGTCTATCCTCTCTCCTTCTCGCTCGATCACTGCGGGCCGATGACCTGGACACTCGAGGACGGCGCGATGCTGCTCGATGCGGTCGCCGGTCCCGACGCCGCCGACCCCGCCTCCTCGGCGCCGATGAAGCCCGCCAACTACGCACGCGCGCTCCAGGGCGGCATCCGCGGCATGAAAATCGGCGTGATCCGCCGCTTCTTCGAGAAGGATGTCGAAGCGACGAAGGAGGCGCGGAAAGCGATCGAGGATGCGCTTCAGGTCTTCAAGAAGCTCGGCGCCAGGCTTGTCGATATAGAGCTTCCGCCGCTTGCCGACTGGGATGCGTGCTGCCGCGTGATCCTGCAGGCGGAGGCTTATGCCATCCATGAGAAGGATCTGCGCACGCGCCCGCACATCTTCGCGCGCGTGACACGCGAGCGCCTGCTCTCGGGCGCGATGCTGTCGGCCTCGGACTACATCCAGGCGCTTCGCTATCGCACCCAGCTCTGCCGCGTCTACGACGAGACTCTGGCCAAGGTCGATGTCGTGGTGACCGGCTGCTCGCTCGCGCCGGCGCCGACGCTGGACGAGCTCTACGAGCTGCCCTCCGTCCTCGGCCGCGGCCGGTTGGTGATGACGCCATTCAACGTCACCGGAGCGCCATCGGCCAGTGTCTGCGCCGGCTTCTCGTCCGAGGGACTGCCGCTGTCGATCCAGATCGCCGCCAAGCCGCATGACGACGTGCTCGTGCTCCGCGCCGGCCATGCCTATGAGCAGGCGGCCGGCTGGCGCGACCGGCGCCCGGATCTCTGATCGCATGCCGCGCCTCGATGCCGGCGAACGGGAGAAGTACCGCGAAGACGGCTATGTCGTCCCCCGCTATCGCCTGGCGCGAGACCGTGTCGATGCGCTGCGCGCGGTCCTGGACACGCTGATCCGCGACAATCCGACGATCCGCCCGGAGCGGCTGGTCAGCGCGCATATCGAGGGGAGGAATTCGGAAGGGGTGCGCGGCAGCCGCGCTTTCCTCGACCTCGCGCGCGACGAGGCGATCCTGGACCTGGTCGAGGATGCGATCGGCCCCGACATCGTCCTTTGGGGCTGCCAGATCTTCTGCAAGCCGGGCGGCGACGGTATGGAGGTCCCGTGGCATCAGGACGGCCAGTACTGGCCGATCCGTCCGATCGCCACATGCACCGCCTGGATCGCGCTCGACCCGTCGACACGCGAAAATGGCTGCCTTCGCGTGATCCCGGGCTCGCATCGCGGCAAGGTTCTGCACCCGCATCTGACGGAGGACCGCAAGGATCTGGTCCTGACCCAGCGGGCGGTTGACGGCACCTTCGATGAGGCGACGGCCGTCGACATCGAGCTCGAGCCCGGCCAGATGTCGCTGCACGACGTCTACATGATCCACGGCTCGGCACCGAACCGCTCGCCTCAGCGCCGCGCCGGAGTCGCCATCCGCTACATGCCTGCGACCTCGCATTTCGACCGCGACCTGATCGCCACCACCGACAAGAGCGGCTACACCGTCGACTTCGCCCGCCGGCCGCTCTGGCTCCTGCGCGGCCAGGACCGCACGGGCAGGAACGACTTCAGGATCGGTCACAACATCTAAGCCTCGGCCGCGGCCGAGAGGGACCGGGTCGGTCTAAACCGACACCACCATGCCGTCGCGAAGCTCGAGAACACGGTCCATCCGCCCGGCCAGATCCAGGTTATGCGTGGCGATCAGGGCGGAGAGGCCGGTGGCCTTGACCAGCTTGTGCAGCTGGCCGAAGACGTTCTCGGCCGTCGTCGGGTCGAGATTCCCGGTCGGCTCGTCTGCCAGCAGCACCTTCGGCACGTTGGCGATGGCGCGCACGATCGCGACGCGCTGCTGCTCGCCGCCGGAAAGACGCCCTGGCCGGTGGGTCGCCCGTTCGGCCAGGCCCACCATCGCCAGAAGCTGGCGTGCCCGCTCGCGCGCCTCGCGCTTGGAGAGCCCGGCGATGAGCTGCGGCAGCATGACGTTCTCGATCGCCGAGAACTCCGGCAGCAGGTGATGGAACTGGTAGACGAAGCCGACGGTGTCGCGGCGTATGCGTGTGCGGTCGACATCGCTCAGGGTCGAGCAGGCGACGCCGGCGACCTCGACCGAGCCGCCATCGGGGCGTTCTAGCAGCCCGGCGATATGCAGTAGCGTCGACTTGCCGGCGCCCGAGGGGCCGACCAGCGCCACCATCTCGCCGCGCACCAGGGTGAGGTCGACACCGCGCAGCACCTTGAGCGCCCGCTCGCCCTGCCGGAAGGTCCGGGTGACGCCGCGCAACGCCAGCGTCGGATCACTCATAGCGAAGCGCCTCGACCGGATCGAGCCGCGATGCCCGCCACGAGGGATAGAGGGTCGCGAGGAACGAGAGCCCGATCGCCATCAGCACGACGGCGATGACCTCCGGCGGCTCGACGCGGGAGGGAAGCTGCGAGAGGAAATAGATCTCGGCGGAGAACAGCTCCGCGCCCGAGAGTTTCTCGATCCAGCGCCGGATCGTCTCGATGTTGAGAGCGAAGGAAAGCCCGAGCCCGAATCCGAAGAGGGTGCCCAGGACCCCGACCGCGGCGCCGCTCATGAAGAAAACGCGCATGATTGCGCCGGGTGTCGCCCCCATGGTGCGGAGGATCGCGATGTCGCGCGTCTTGTCCTTCACCAGCATGATCAAGGACGAGATGATGTTGAAGGCGGCGACCAGGATGATCAGGGTCAGGATCAGGAACATGACGTTCCGCTCGACCTTGACCGCGTTCATGATGCTGGCGTTGGCCTGCTGCCAGTCGAAGAGGCGGTAGTTCGGGCCGAGACGGCCTTGCGCCACGGCGCGGAACTCGCCGATGCGCGTCGGATCCTCGAGCATGACCTCGACGCCGGAGGCCGCTTCCGGCAAGCGGAAGAACACCTGCGCCGCCTCGAGCGGCATGAAGACATAGGCGGCATCGATCTCGGCCATGCCGACATCGAAGATGGCGCCGACCGTATAGGCGCGGGTGCGCGGCAGGCTGCCGAGTGCGGTCGCCTGGAAGCTCGGCGCGACCAGCGTGAGCTTGTCGCCGACTCCGACCCTGAGCTTCTGCGAGAGGCGATAGCCGATGATCACCTCATCGTCGTCGAAGCCGTCGAGCTTGCCGCCGCGAAGCTTGCCCTCGAAAGTCCGGCGCGAAACCAGATCGGCGGAGCGGACGCCGCGGACAAGCGCGCCGGCGGCTATCCCGTTGGCGGTCGCCATCACCTGGCCGTCGATGATCGGTGCCGCGGAGGTCACGCCGGCAAGCCCGCGCACCGAACGCGTGACGTCGTCGTAGTCCGGGACCGGGCCCGCATTGCTGTAGATCGTGATGTGGCCGTTGAAGCCGACGATGCGGGTGATCAGCTCGTGGCGGAATCCGTTCATCACGCTCATCACGATGATCAGCGTGGCGACGCCGAGCGCGATGCCGATCAGCGAGAACCACGCGATGACCGAGATGAAGCCTTCCTGACGGCGCGCGCGCAGGTAGCGCGTCGCCATCATCCGCTCGAAAGTCCCGAAAGCGGCCATCAGCCCGCGAGCTTGTTGAGCGCCGCTTCGGGCGACAGCTCCTGCTTCTCGCCGGTCTTGCGGCACTTGAGCTCGACGACGCCGGATTTGAGCCCACGCGGCCCGACCGCGATCTGCCAGGGAAGGCCGATCAGGTCCATGTCCGCGAATTTCGAGCCAGGGCGCTCGTCGCGATCGTCGTAGAGCGGCTCGCGACCGGCTTTCTCGAGCTTGGCGTAGAGATCGCCGGAAACCTTGTCGCACCCGGCATCGCCGAGCTTGAGATTGACGATGCCGACGCCCCAGGGTGCGACCGACTCCGGCCAGATGATGCCCGCCTCGTCATGGCTCGCCTCGATGATGCCGCCGACGAGGCGCGAGACGCCGATGCCGTAGGAGCCCATCAGCACCGTCACCGGCTCGCCGCCGGGGCCGGCGACCCTGGCGCCAAGAGGCTCGGAGTACTTCGTGCCGAAATGGAAGATGTGGCCGACCTCGATGCCGCGCGCCGTCACGCGCCGGTCAGGCGGTATCTTTTCGAACTCCGCCGCGTCGTGCTTTTCATCGGTCGCCGCGTAGAGGCTGGTCCAGCGCTGGACGATCTTCTCGACGCCGGCCACGTCGTCGAAATCGATCGTCTGGCTCGCGACATCGAAATCGACATAGTCCTTGTGGCAGAAGACCTGGCTCTCGCCGGTCTCGGCCAGGATGATGAACTCGTGGCTGAGGTCGCCGCCGATCGGTCCGGTGTCGGCGCGCATCGGGATCGCCTTCAACCCCATACGGGCATAGGTCTTGAGGTAGGCCACGAACATCTTGTTGTAGGCGTGCTTGGAGGCGGCGAAGTCGAGGTCGAAGGAATACGCGTCCTTCATCAGGAACTCGCGCCCGCGCATCACGCCGAAGCGAGGCCTGACCTCGTCCCGGAACTTCCACTGGATGTGGTAGAGGTTCTTCGGCAGCTCGCGATAGCTCTTCACATAGGCCTTGAAGATCTCGGTGATCATCTCCTCGTTGGTCGGCCCGTAGAGCATGTCGCGGTCGTGCCGGTCCTTGATGCGCAGCATCTCCTTGCCGTAGTCCTCGTAGCGTCCGCTCTGCCGCCAGAGGTCGGCCGGCTGCAGCGTCGGCATCAGCACCTCTTGCGCGCCGGAGCGGTCCTGCTCCTCGCGCACGATCTGCTCGATTTTCTTCAGGACGCGAAAGCCCATCGGCAGCCAGGCATAGATGCCGGCCGATGTCTGGCGGACCATACCGGCGCGCAGCATCAGCCGATGCGAGACGATCTGCGCCTCGGTCGGCGTTTCCTTGAGGGTCGGGAGGAAAAGCTGTGAGCGACGCATGAGGATCCTTAAAAAGCGGGCGAAAGGCCGGGCACTCTAGCAGCCTGCTTAGCCCATTGCCGCATCAAGGATCGGGCTGGCTGCCGGGTTGCAGCTGCCAGCCAACTGAGAGTGAAGGCTTAGGCGGCCGTGGACTGGCCGATACGCGGGATACGGGCGCCGTAGTCGAGGAGGCCGGCCCAGAACCGCTCGAGCTCGCGATAGGTCTGGCTCGCAGTCTTCAGCTGGTCTTCCTTGAGCGTACCCTGCGAGATCGCGCCTGCATGAGAGTCGAACATCACGGCGATGCGCTTGCAGAGATCGAGCCCCTTCGGCGACAGCCGGATCCGGATGGAGCGGCGGTCATGGGCAGAACGCTCCTGCGCAAGGTAGCCGTTTTCCACCATCTTCCGCACATTGTAGGAGACGTTCGAGCCGAGGTAGTAGCCGCGGTTGGTCAGCTCGCCGACCGTCAGCTCGTCCTCGCTGATATTGAACAGGATCAGGGCCTGGACGTTGTTGATGTCTTCGATGCCCTGGCGGTCCAGCTCGGTCTTGACGACCTCGAGAAACTGCCGGTGCAGCCGCTCGATGAGCCGGATCGCTTCCAGATAAGCTGCGCGCACGTCGACCTCGCTCGAATTTGGCCCCCGCCCCCCCCCGACCCGAGCCCTCGGGCCGTCTATCACACG